>OHVN01000069.1_pt1 | contig 55917 bp, 48 predicted proteins | sample 1579481 | NCBI WGS metagenome assembly OHVN01 (sample SAMEA3882532, study PRJEB24775) | human gut metagenome | biome: human-associated habitat; feature: intestine environment; material: feces | place: Netherlands | collected 2009/2010 | reverse complement strand
TAAAATAATGTAGTTTATTTAAACAAAAACTGTCAACCTATTTCAGGAAAAGACAAACATGCCTCGATAAAATTACAAAACATGGCCTTTTGATATATAAAAGACGGCATATCGGCCAGTAAAAGACCGCCTTTCATTAGCTGATTTGCCGCATATTACAATACATCAAATAATTCACCATGCCGTCATAGCACAATCACCGGATGGTAAACAAGAACTTGAATCGATAAATTCAGGATCAAGAATGGCGCAAGGATATTGCCGCCATTACGAAAATTAATACAAAAAAGAAAAGTGTCTCAGTACCCCAGGATTGTCTCCGGTACCAAAACACTTTTCCATAATAAATATTTACACTATATCAGTTCAATCCGAACAATGCCTTCAAGCCTCCGTCGACACCTGAAAAGCCCATAAAAGCAAGACTCAAAAGACCTGCCGTGACAAGAACTATCGCCATGCCGCGCATACCTTTAGGAATACTTACCATGGCAAGCTGCTCACGTATACCTGCAAAAATAATCAATGCGACGGCAAAACCTACCGCTGTTGAAAAAGCATACACGACGCTCTGTATTAACGAATACTCCTTCTGGATAACAAGAATCGCAACGCCCAATACGGCACAGTTGGTGGTAATCAGCGGAAGATATATGCCTAATGCCTGGTAAAGCGACGGCGAAACTTTCTTCAATATAATCTCCACCATCTGCACCAAAGCGGCAATAACAAGAATGAACGCTATAGTTTGAAGATACTGCAGCCCCATAGGGTTGAGCACATATATCTGCACAAGGTAGGTCACTATTGTTGAAAGTGTCAGCACAAACGCTACTGCCGCTCCCATACCGAGCGACGTCGATATCTTTTGCGAAACTCCAAGGAACGGGCAAATACCGAGGAATTGTGACAACACGATGTTGTTAACGAATATCGCCGAGATGAAAATCAATAAATATTCCATATATTACGCCTTCTTAAATCTATTAACTATCGCTATCAAAAATCCGAGAGTGATAAACGCTCCTGGAGGTAGAATAAAGAGAAGCATGTTGGCCGTCTCTGGTAAAAGCACCATGCCGAATATTGAACCGGCACCAAGCAGTTCGCGAACGGCACCGAGCAGTGTCAACGCAATACTGAAGCCAAGACCTATTCCGATACCGTCAAAAAGGCTCTCTATCGGCCCATGACTGCACGCGAACGCCTCGGCTCGTCCGAGAATGATACAATTGACCACGATAAGCGGTATATAAAGGCCAAGTGTTGCATAAATTGCCGGTACATATGCCTGCATAAGCATTTGCAGTATCGTGACAAACGATGCTATGACTACAACAAACACGGGTATTCGCACCATGTCCGGAGTCAAGTTCTTTATCAAGGATATTACCAGGTTGGAGCATATAAGCACGAACATGGTAGCCAGTCCCATAGACATCCCGTTCATGGCTGATGTCGTTGTAGCCAGCGTAGGACACATTCCGAGGAGAAGTACAAACGTAGGATTCTCCTTTACAATGCCGTTGATTAATATTTTAATATAATTCATGATAACATCTGTTTTTTAATTATTGTGTTTCCCCGTAGCTCCTGTATGTGCATCAACAGGCTGCGACTTATAAGCCTGGTAGGCTTGGTTGACCGCCAACAGGAAAGCTCTGCTCGTTATTGTTGAAGCCGTTATCGCATCAACCGTACCTCCGTCTTTTGACACGGTGAGATTGTCAGTTGCCGGATGTTTCCCTACAATACATCCTTTACCATCCTTCTGGAACCACTTATCGGCTTTCGCGCCAAGTCCTGGAGTTTCTGAATGCTGGAGAATAGTATATCCCAAAATCTTGCCTTCGTTATCGAAACCGACCAATACCTTCAAGTCTCCACCAAAACCTCCAGACGTACTTTCAACAGCCGCACCTAAAGGCTGCTTGTCAGGTCCAACGGTTTCGTGTATAACGAAAAGCATTTCCTTACCCGCCACGTTTTGCCTTACGGTATCATCTTTCGCAACGGTCAGTTCCACACCACCCATAACAGACTTTATGCCATCGGCAAGAGCCTTTTGCGCCTGCTGTCTTATGGGCGCTTCCGTCACATGGTTTACATAAGCCAGGATTCCGCCCGTTATCAAAGCTACACCTACCAGAACAACAACCATGTTCGTTATCGTTGATTCAAGTTTCTTCATTTTCCACCCTCCTTGTTTACTGTTTCACCAAAACGCTTGGGTTTCACATACGTGTTAATCAGCGGTGTAAACGCATTCATGATAAGAATAGCGAAAGACATACCTTCTGGATACGCTCCCCAATTTCTTATAACAACGGTAAGAAAACCTATTGCGACGCCATATATTATCTGACCTTTATGCGTCATCGGTGAAGTCACATAATCTGTTGCCATAAAAATGGCGCCAAGCATAAGTCCACCACTAAGCAATGTAGCAACTGGATTGGCGTAAACAGGGTTTGCAAGATGCAGCAACCCACTGAAGACAAACACCGTGGCAAGTATGCTTACAGGGATATGCCAGGTTATTATTTTCTTCCATAACATATACGCCAAGCCTATAAGGAGCGCTAAAGCACACACTTCGCCTATCGCTCCCGCTCCGTTGTTTAAACCTGGATCACCAAGTAAAAGCGACAAAGAGTCAGGAAGCTTGTCGAGAACAGACGCATCTCCGCTCTTTATTGCGGCTTTCATTATACTTAACGGTGTTGCCCCTGTCTGTGCGTCTACGTAAGACGCAACCTGTCCGGCTATCGGCCAGGAAGTCATCTGTACAGGGAATGATGCTAAAAGAAAACAACGTCCGACCAACGCAGGATTAAACGGATTGCATCCCAAGCCTCCGAAAGTCATCTTTCCCACGCCAATTGCGACTAAGGCTCCTATTATAACAATCCATACAGGAATATTTGAAGGTAGGTTGAAACCAAGAAGCAATCCCGTCAATATAGCTGAACCGTCAGTAATCGTAGGCTGGCGCTTAAGCATATATTTGGTTATCGCCCATTCAAAGAATACACAAGCTGCAACGCTCGATGCGCAGACTATAGCCGAACCGACGCCAAAATACAGGAACGACACAAGCAATGCCGGCACCAAGGCTATAATTACACCGTACATATTGCGCTCAACACTATCCGTGCCATGCGCATGCGGCGACAATGATACTATCAGTTTATTCATCTTTAATTCGTTTGCAATTTCTTTAATTGTAATTTATTTTTTCGCGTTACGCGCCTTAATCAAGCCCATAACGGTACTCTTGCCAAGACGTATGTTATCAAGCATTGGCCTATGGGCAGGACAAGTAAACTGGCATGAACCACATTCGATACACGACGTAACTCCTGCCGCCTCAACTTTTTCCCAATCATGCAACGCACTTGCAGTTGCCAACAAATAAGGTTCCAGTCCCATAGGGCATGCGCTTACGCACTTGGCACAACGTATACACGGTTGTGCAGGCTTACGCTTTGCTTCATCACCGCTCAAAATAGTTACACTATTGGTTCCCTTACAAATAGGAACCTCGACTGAAGTCAGCGCCTTGCCCATCATAGGGCCACCAGCCAACAACTTATTGTCGCCCTCCGGCATTCCGCCGCATTCATTGATTAAGTCTATCATGGGAGTACCCATGCGTACGAGAAAGTTTGCCGGGTGGGCAAGTTTCTTGCCAGTTACGGTTGTGTAACGCTCAAACAACGGTTTGTTTTTCATTACTGCCTGATATACAGCATATGCCGTTCCAACGTTCTGTACAACGGCCCCTACATTGACTGGGATGGCAGGCGGAGCCGGTACTTGACGGCGTATCACTGCGTCAACAAGCTGCTTTTCGCCACCTTGAGGATATTTCTTTGCCAATGGAACAATCTCAACATTGGGATTATCTTTGGTCTTCTCCTCAAAAAGCTGTATCGCGGCAGGCTTGTTTTCCTCAATACCGATATATCCTTTGTTTACTTTTACTGCTTTCATCAGCAGGTCTAGGCCAACAAGGATTTCGTCTGCATGTTCCATCATGAGCCTATAATCCGAAGTGATGTAAGGCTCACACTCCACACCGTTCAATATAACACACTCGGCCTTGGCTGTAGGCGGAGGGCACAACTTTATAAATGTGGGGAAGCCTGCGCCGCCCATACCGGTGACTCCGGCTTTCTTCACACGCTCAATTATTTCCTCTGGTGTAAGTTCTGGATGGGCATCCAAAGTCTCAAGTTTATCCGAACAGTCAATACTTTCCTCCCACTCGTCACCCTCAACCTTAACAATTATCACCGGCTTACGGTATCCAGTCGCGTCGATGGCTTCATCTATCTTCATAACTGTGCCCGAAACAGACGAATATACAGGTGCAGAAACAAATCCTCCAGCCTCTGCCAACAAGGTTCCGACTTTTACCTTATCGCCTTTCTTAACTACAGGTTTTGCAGGCGCTCCAATATGTTGAGAAAGCGGGAATATTGCCTGCTGTGGAAGCTTTGCCACCTGAGTAACCGACTCAGAAGACAATTTATTTTCCTCTGGATGTACTCCGCCTATTCTAAAAGTTCTGAGTTTCATGCTTTTACCTCCTCTTGCTTGAGTTCTACGTCATCTTTCTCCACGTCACTTACAACGGGTTTGGCCTTCGGCGCGGGAAAATTAATGGCCACGATGGCATGTGTAGGACAGACCTCAACACACTTTCTGCACAAACGACACTTGTCGGGGTCAATATATGAAAGATTGCCCTGTATTGTTATTGCACCGAATTTACATTCTTTCTCACACTTTCCGCAACCTATACAAGCGGCTTTACATGCCTTCATCGCTGCGGCCCCCTTGTCTTTATTGACGCAACGTACATAAACACGGCGGTTCTTCACGCCCCGCTTACGCAATTCGATAATATGGCGAGGACAAGCATTCACACATGCACCGCAGGCCGTGCACTTATCTTCATCAACCTCTGGCAATCCTGTTTCATCATTAATCTTGATTGCTCCGAACGAACATGCGCTGACACAATCACCACAGCCGAGGCATCCATACCCACATCCAGTTTCGCCGGCTCCGCATGAATTCATAGCCGTACATGTACGCAACCCGCTGTATTCAGCTATACGTGGACGTAATTCACACGTCCCGTTACAGCGGACAACGGCAACTTTAGGCTCGGTATTGGCTACCGCCATACCCAATAAATCGGCAACCTGCCCCATCACCTCAGCTCCTCCAACCGGACAGTAAAGCCCATCGAGCGAACCGGCATCGGCACCTTTGACCAAGGCTGAAGCCATACCCGAACATCCGGGATAGCCGCAACCGCCGCAATTGGCACCAGGCAACAATGCCGTCACCTGTCCCAAGCGAGGGTCTTCATACACAGCAAACTTCTTGGAACAAACATATAGCACCACAGCCGACACCAGCGCAATGCCTCCAAGAACAGCCACTGCAATCAAAATAAAGTTCATAAGTTTTGTAATTTGTTTTAGTTATTGTTATTTGATTTTATCCCCACATTAATAATATATTTATTCACGCTCGACGCGGAACGACAAACGAGCACGGATTTTATCACGGCACATATATATAATAAAGTAATATGGCACCAACGAGCCAAGACTTGCCAATGCCGCATTGACTTCATTGCCCGTCAACGACATCACGGCAAACAACACCACAACCAACAAGAATAACGGAACGACAGAACTAAGCAATACGGCAAAAAGCCCTGAATTCTGTGAAGCTATGACTACAACCTCATCACCAACTCTATAGTCATGGCCATCGCATTTACCGACGTCAATAATCTTTTCTTTACTTTCTGACGCATTACAATGTCCTGCAACCTTGCATGAAGCACACGCTGAAGTCTGGATGATTCGCACCTTTATGCAGTCATCCGTTATTTCGTCAATTATACCTTGATGTTTAATATTCGCACTTATGTTGTTCATGATGGTTTTGCAAACTCGAGTTTGCAAATGCAAAGGTAATATTATATTTTCAAAGTAAGCAAGAAAAAAGAAAATTTTATACAAATAATTACGATTTTAACGTTTTTCCGTAACCACAAAAACAATATCCAGCCATAATGCTCTATTTATGTGAATGCCGCAAAGTTTTCAGGTAAAGCAATACTATAATCCTACCAACAAGAAAAAAGGAATGGTAGCATAACACGTTAAACGCCAACCTGTTAGACAGAACACATATTCTTTAAATAAAAAAGACTGTCTATCGGCGATGAATTCACGGCCTTTTCGTACCGTATAGACGGCCTTTGGAACATCTAAACACGGCCTTTTACATGCTTGGCAATAAAGACACATTCAACATGTAAGAAAAAATGAAACAGGTTTTCTATACCCCCTGTTATACAAGACGGCTCATGATGGTTCGTCATATCATTCTTTACTCATGGCAAACGGTTGTAAAAACATTTGCGTAATCCCATACCGGCAAGCAAAAAGTAAGTATGTAAGCTCCACAACCGGCCACATGACAAATTTTACATGATTATCTATTGCTTGACGCCATAATACACCAATGCACTGGACATGAACCGACAGGCACTTCAAACATTACTTTAGAAGTTCATCAAAAAACTTGTCAAGATCTTCATCAAGTCCTTTCATCAAGTCGCCACCGATAATCTTAATATCGCTATCCACAAGATATAGCTCAGAGACATGCTCACGTTCGTCTGTCTCAAGAACAAAACTGTACGGTTTCAAAATGCTCATGTGCTCAACATTGTCCTGCATACCGCTAATCACCGAACGTATTACGTCGGCAGCATTATCATAAAAATCAGTAGACGTATCGTTGATCCATTCACCTATAACACATCGTGTTATCTCGTTATCGTTATCGTCAAATGCCATAAGCTCCCCACTGTCCTGTGCAAGACTCAGGTGTATGTCTGTCATGACAGTAGGTTCCTCAACAGGAGGAAATTTCTGGGTAATCTTCCTGATGAACCGTTCAATCTGTGTTATCGTTGCTTCACTTGCTTTCATTTTATTTATATTTTCGAATTTCCGTCTTGATTCTTCATAAATAATAATACCGTCCGATCTCCTTGATCAAAACTTTATCTTCTTATCTTTGGGCTTGCTTTCATTACTCATACGGTCAAGAGCCGTAACAGCAAAACGAATCTTACGCCCTGGTTCAATATCACGTACAGGAATTTCATAAAACTCGTCCGTAGTAACCGCTACAATTTTCGACGGGTCATCTGTATTGACACGCTCGCCGTCCGAAAATCTATAAACCACGTAACGCACAGCCTCATTCTTCCACCCCTTGCCTTTAGGTTTCTTCCAGAAAAGAACTGGCTTACCGTCTATATCGACAATCTTGACCTTACGAACCTTTTTGGGAGCCTTACCGTCAATATATGGCATTGTAGGAACAAAAGCCGGATACTTCCAATAAACATTCTTCAGGAGTGAACGGTAATTGCCAACATTATCGACAACAGCCTTGGCATACCAAAGGACAGTGCCGTTTACATTATCCATCTCTGCATGTAATTTACGCTTTGCAGGCAGTTGGTTTATCCTGCTGTTGTTCAAGTCGGCATACTTTACAGTACGCTCAACGTCCTCACCTATATAAAGGTGTCTCTTGCCGGCATATTTATTCCACCATTTTATCAACGTTTCATAATCAGCCGCTTTATTACCGATTTGCCAATATAACTGCGGCACACAATAGTCCACCCAGCCATTGTTTACCCACATCAAGACATCCGCGTACAGATCGTCATAATTCTGGAGGCCATTGGTCATACTTCCTATCGAAGGCGCACTTCTCTTGTTTCGGTAAATACCGAAAGGCGACACCCCGAACTTAACCCACGGCTTTACATCATGGATGGTCTTGTAAAGCTGCTCCATAAACAAGTTGACGTTAAAACGGCGCCAATCGTTAATATCCTTTATGCCATTATTATATTTTACAAATTCTTCATTGTCGTGTATGGACAGTCCAGCCACAGGATACGGATAAAAATAGTCGTCTATATGCAGTCCGTCAATATCATAACGTGCCACTATATCGGCCACAACCTTACATATATAATCACGATTTTCAGGAATACCCGGATTAAGTATCATTTGGCCGTCATAGGCAAATACCAACTCGGGATGTTTTATTGCGATGTGCTTGCGCGAAAGCTCCGTCGTAGTCTTGGTCTTGGCACGATAAGGATTGATCCACGCATGCAACTCCATTCCACGCTTATGGCATTGCTCCACCATCCACTCCAACGGGTCCCAATAAGGGGATGGCGCCTGTCCTTGCTTTCCGGTTAGGAAACGGCTCCACGGCTCATAAGGACTATTATATAAAGCATCGCATTCCGGCCTAACTTGGAATATTATCGCGTTAACGCCACAATCCTTGAGAATATCAAGCTGGGACGACAATACATCTTGCATTTGGCGTGTCCCCATTCCGAGAAACTGACCATTAACACACTGTATCCATGCCCCCCTGAACTCACGCTTCAAAGAACCGTCGGAATAGGCTGAAATACTGCTCAAAAGAAGAAGGCAAACTGTTAAAAACAATTTAAGCCGCATGTATCCATATTTTTTCATACGCCAAAGTTACGATGTTTTATCCATAAAAACAAATATATCAAACAAAAAATATCCATCAAGACAACAGGATAATTAAAACTACTTGTAAAAACAAGAGCTATTTTTACGCTTATTTACTAATCAATGTTAAAATAATATTTTGTGTGGGCACACACTATTTTTACAAAAAATAAATCTTTTATATTATTTGGTTAATATAAAAAAAGTGGTTATATTTGCAACTGTTATCCTGAAAACAATCTTTTTACCTTAAAAAACTAATACCTATTGAAGATATAGAGCGGTTGCCTGTGAAGGCCATCGCTTTATTTTTTGCCATAAATCACATACATTTAAACACTATTATACGGTTATACTCAAGCCCACGATTGCCACAACTCTTAATCAATCACAACTGCCTAGGAAAAACGGTTTTGAAAGCCATGTTACAATTTGACGCCTTTCAGTTTCTGAAACGCCGCCTTTTAGAAGATAAAAAGCCATCTTTCGCTACCCAATAAAGCACATATTAAAAATACATCCCTATATGCTTGAAATTCAAGAATTTATACAACTACTGAGATATAGGGAATGCATGCCGGACATATATTATCCGTTATAAACAAAAAACCGTCTGCCAAATAATTTGGCAGACGGTTATCTAAATTATAAATCCAAATGTTCGTATGGCATACCGAAAACATCGGCCACTGCCTTATAAACAATTTTTCCTTCAACGACATTAAGTCCCTTATACAATGCAGGGTCAGCTTTGCAGGCCTCTCTCCACCCCTTGTCGGCCAATGCCACTGCATACTTCAATGTCGCATTGGTAAGAGCCGTTGTAGATGTGTTAGGAACAGCACCAGGAATATTAGCCACGGCATAGTGTACAATTCCGTCCACATCATAAGTAGGCTCACTATGTGTTGTTGGCCGGGACGTCTCAAAACATCCACCTTGGTCTATCGCTACGTCAACAAGTACCGTACCTGGTTCCATAAGCTTCAACATATCGCGGGTTATAAGTTTCGGAGCTTTGTCACCGGGAACAAGGACAGCGCCTATCACGATATCCGCATCCTTGATTTCAGTAATTATGTTATTAGTAGAAGAATAAACCGTATTGACGTTAGCAGGCATATTTATCGACAAATCATGCAACAATGGTAACGATATGTCTGTAACGACCACATCGGCTCCCATTCCAGCGGCAACCCTTGCGGCAGCTTGGCCAACTACACCTCCGCCAAGAACGACAACCTTGGCAGGACGTACCCCTGGCACTCCGCATATCAACTTACCCTTGCCCCCTTTGGTCTTTTGCAGATAATGCGCTCCGTTTATAGTAGCCATACGGCCGGCAATCTCACTCATTGGCGTCAACAACGGTAATGAACCGTCTGACAATTGCACAGTCTCATATGCCAGGCATACTCCACCGCTTTTTACCATCGCTTCAGTAAGTTCACGACTACATGCAAAATGGAAATAAGTAAACACGAGTTGCCCGTTACGTATCAGACCATACTCAGGCTTAATTGGCTCCTTTACCTTTACTATCATTTCTGATATACGGTACACGTCCTCAATCGTCGGCAAGATATTGGCACCTACCCCAATATACATCTCATCAGTAAATCCACTGCCCAAACCGGCTGTTGCCTGAACATAAACTTCATGACCGTGCTTTACCAGTTCTGAAACACCAGCCGGGGTCATGCCTACACGATTCTCGTTGTTCTTAATTTCTTTTGGAATACCGATTTTCATAGCTTGAAGTTTTTTGGTTAATAATTATTGGATTTTGCAAATATACAAAATTTTCCGTTACACATACATCCCTAATAAAAAAATTGCTTCAAATACATATAAAAACAATAAATCCTGTCATATTGTTACATATGACAGGATTTATCTCATTCATAATCATCAATAACCGAATTTATAAAGTCCATCATCGGTTTCCCTACTTTCAAAATGTCAACGATACCGTCAAGCCATCCGTCACCTTCGAAAAAAGAATCAGACACGCCATGCCAACAGCAATAATCTTTCATCCGCAAATATTGAATGAACTCATAGTCTCTCGGAAATCCTGACGGAGCAGTCTTTAAGTTTTCAAGACCAAACCCTTTCGCATCATCCCATGTATTTTCTCCAGGCCTTCCGAATAATTTAATAAAACGATTATCCTCAACAATACTACACCATTGGTCTATGTTCGCCATTATTTCATTTCTACATGACGTTAAAATGTTAGTTGGCAACCAATAATTTCCACAAGAGACAAGACAATGCCCAGGCTCTAAATGAATATAATATCCACCGTGAAGCGCTTTCTTGCCATGAGCTGCGATGTATGCGCCGAGATGTGTCTTATAAGGAGATTTATCTGAAGAAAAACGAGTATCCCTGTAAAACCTGTAAGTAGTATCTTTTGTAGTAAGATGTTTAACAGATGGATCAAATTCCGCTATTCGGGCAATAGCCTTGCTTATACCATCCTCAAAATCACTTTTAACAGCCTGATACTCAGACTTGTTTGCAGCGAACCATTCACGGTTGTTGTTCTGCTTTATACCGCTGAGAAAATTCAAGATTCTTTGGGCCTGCATACCTTCATAATTATTAAATCCTAAACTCGGTAATTCAATATCACTCCAGCTTGGAACCTTCCATCTGTTTCGGACAAAAAGATTCGAACTGGCATTTATCACAATGTGGTGCACGGCTGGTGCAAACATACCGTCCATGCAGCAATAACCAATGATGCGCATCTGCCACCATATCCAAAGGGATATTCCTCATCAGTTCCTTCTCTACCTTCAAAGGAGTGTCACAACTCTTAGGAACAAGTCCTAATCTATGGCTGACCCTGAAAACATGTGTATCAACTGCTATCACGGAACGTCCAAAAGCAACAGCCTGTATTACGTTAGCCGTCTTCCGCCCAACTCCCGGCAACTTCATCAGGTCATCCATTGTATTAGGCACCTCGCCTCCATACTCAGCCATAAGCATTCGAGACATTTCAACTAAATGACGCGACTTTGAGTTCGGATACGACACACTCTTTATCAACTCATATACTTCATCCGCTTCGGCTGCAGCCATTGACTTTGCATCAGGATAACACTCGAACAGTCGCGGAGTTATCATGTTCACGCGTTTGTCAGTGCACTGGGCACTGAGAATGACAGCGACTAACAGCTGATAGACACTGCCAAACTCAAGCTCAGTAGTTACTCTTGGCATTTCTTTACTGAAATACTCAAGAACAAAATTATATCTATCCTTCTTTTTCATCCCCGTCGCCTGCATTCGCGGGATTATCAAAATCAGTTATCCCATTGTTCACCAGGATATCATACCACTGCATCAGTTTTTTTATGTCACTGTCATGAACACGATCACGGTCATACTCTGGTAAGACATTCGCAAAATAATCACGCAACTCCTTTGAACTACATTTCTTATAGTTCAAGGACAAAGCCTTCCCGTTTTCTCCTTTAAAAATATTGGCAAATACTTTTGTAAGGGGAATATCGTCAGATTCTGTATAAATTGCAATGTCATTCAAACTTGTAACACTATCACTTGCGAATATAGGAAGACGTTTATGAGTTTCGTCAACCTTTTCAACTATTAAGTTTGTCTTACCTCTCGATACGAGTTTGTAAAGTCCCGGCTTTCCTGAAATAGAAAGAATTGTCTGTTCCATTTTATTAAAATAATTTTACTACTTAGATTTATATTTTATTCAAGATATCAATTAAACTTATACTGAAATTATACCAAAGAAGCGCAAACCCTATCGACTTGGATTTCAAGATTTTGAATACCGTCATTCTCAATTATAAAATCGCTACGGCTCATCACTTCTTCTTGCGGCATTTGCCTTGCTATCCATTCAAGAGCTTTTTCCCGTGAAATCCCGTCACGCTTTATAATCCTATTAACTCTGGTCTCAAGCGGAGCTGTAACACAAACAACCCTATCCACCAACTTGTCAAAACCACTTGAATACAAAATTGCACATTCCATCCATGTATATCCAGAATGGATGAAATCATCTGCCACAGCTGGATGTACAATGGAATTAATCTTATGGGCATGTTCTTCACTTTCAAGCAAATAAGAGGCAAGTACAGCCTTTTGTAACACGCCATTAAAATAAACGTTTTTACCTATAATTTCGGTCAATGCTGCTTGCAGTTCCTCTGATGTGGCCATTATGCGCTTAGCCGCCCTATCACAATCATATATCGCAACGCCACGCTTTTCAAACAAGCGGCAAACATAACTCTTGCCACTACCAATGCCTCCAGTCACGGCAACCTTAATCTTTGCCATATTACTGCTCCTCTATCAAATAGTCCACCTGGTCAACATTTATTCTTGCATTGCGCACTCCATGTGGAACAGAACGCAAATAAATATTGCATTTCTCAGACGGATTATCCACCACTTCATTATAGTCAGCCACCACCTTAAATAGTTCCGGACGAATTGAACGGAACATACTGGCCCCAACCGTAAAGGTTACTGTGACACGTGAGGGGAAGGTACGTAACACCTTACCTTCAGGCATATTAACAGCAACTATGGGCACTTCACATTTTTCCTCGGTAAGAATATCCGGACAAATAGAAATCTTTACCTCTTCCGGAACATACTTCACTCCTTTCACTTTACGCAAACCCACATTCTTTATTAAAGTATCCGTAAGATTAGTGACATTAACCGGTTGGGTATTAACACTCTTAATACTATCAAGCATTTCACTGCTTGCATATATATCCACCGAATCCGGAGAAACAAACAGCTTTGACACATAATAACTTTGGCCTGGAACAATACGGCCCAACAATTTAATAGGCACACGTTTCTTTAAGCCATAGTTGAAAAAATACTCAAACTTATCGGGTGTCATGCCGATAACCTGTGTCGAATTGAACAATTGACGAGTTATCATCTTCTGCAACTCTGAAGATGGTAACACGCCTGAACCTGTTTTCTTCGCATAATTCTTGAACTTCACTTTCACAGGCTGTATCTTGTTTCCATAAATATACGCCAACAAAGAGAAGCCCTTATCGCGAACCGTAATTCTTACATTAGTCGTCGTATCGCTTGTAAGCACCACGTTTTGCGGTATCTCAACAAGCTGTACCGGGACATCCAATTCCCGGTCGTATGTCTCGTTCAAGACCATAAGGAGCCAAAATGTTCCACTTAAAACCAAAAAGAACAAGAAAATCAAGAACTCCCTATTCACCCAACTGAATAGGAAGTTCCTCGTTAGTTTTAATATGTGAAACAATTTTGAGTCGCCCATTATTTGTTTTGTACATTTGCAGCGCCCATATTAGACGCTACGTCTGCAAATACGTAATTCTTGTCTACACGAATAACGACTCCTTTAGAAATTTCTATGTCCACAATATTTGTCGTCAAATCTATCTTCTTTACAACACCGTAAATACCTCCTCCGGTTACGACATTAGTTCCTTCTTGAAGGCTGTTTTGGAATTTCCTTATCTCCTTCTGCCTCTTCTGCTGAGGACGAATCATAAAGAACCACATGATGACAAATATTGCCACCATAAAAATAAGGAACATGCCACTGCCTCCTTGTGCGCCCTGCTGTGAGGCCAATAAAATAAATGTGTTCATTTTCTGTTAAATATAATATTGATGATTATTTCTTTCGTGTCTTTTCCCCCATTGGCTTTAACAGGACTCCCGAAGATATTAGGTAACGTGCAATGGCGTCAAGCATGCCATTAATATAACCTGAACTCTTTGGCGTGCTGTATATTTTTGCTAAATCAACATACTCATTAATGGTTACGTTTATAGGTATATTGGGGAAATTCAACATTTCGGCAATAGCAATCTGCATTATAACCACATCCATGTAAGCGAGACGGGAAAAATCCCAATTACGTGATGTCTCGCTCATATAACGCTGATACTGGTCGGCGTTCAAGATCGTTGCACGGAATAATTTTCGGGCAAAATCCTTATCGTCTTCATCCTTGTATTCAGGTAAAAGCTCTTGCTTTACGCTGTTTTCCGGTTCGAAGCGCTTTATTGTCTTCAATACAAACGTATCGACTATCTCCTTATCGTCATTCCAATACAAGCTTTTTTCCTCAAGAACGGTATCCAGCTCGTCATTATCCATTATAAGGCTTTTATACAACTTACGCCAAACCTCACGATCAGCCTCATACGAGCAGTCGTCACTTTCTATATAATCTATATATATACGGCTTTGGATTATTTGTGAATATAACTTTCTAACAAATTCAACATCATCATCCCATGTCTGCTTTTGGTTTGCGATAAAATCACACAATTGTTTGTTCTCCTCAAGCTGGGTCGCGAATTTATTATCCACAAATTTACTCGAAGGCAACGGCAAGCCTTCACGATTTGCCTTGGCAACTTCAACATCATAGTATTTCCGAGCCTCTTTTGAGACTGCTACTATCAGCGCCAACAAATAATGGTATAGGTGATAAGCCTTGGAAAGACTAAACAACAGCTCCTTTTCTGCTGCATCCAAATTTCGGTTTCCGTTTTGATAGTATGCATAGGTTAACTGGACTATCTTTATTCTAATCAATTCCCTGTTAATCATTACTCAATGTACATTTTCTACTTTTACGTTGCAAAAGTATGCAAAAATTAATTTATCTGCAAGAAATTCAGTATGTTTTTATCCGTTTTTTTTTGTAATAATTTGTGTGTTAAAATAAAAAGTAATAAATTTGCACCGCTTTTTCAAAAGCATCACGTGAAGAATCATTCCGTGTGATGGCGAATTAAGCAACATTAATAACTTAATTTAGAGTAACACACATTATGAAAGAAATTGATGTAAAAGGCCAGAAAAGGGTTGAAACAGGCAAGAAAGCTTCAAAATTGTTAAGAAAAGAAGGTCTTGTACCTTGTAACCTTTATGGCGAGAAAAAAGACGAGAACGGAAATCCGGAAGCAATGTCGTTCGCTGTTCCGACTAACGAGTTGCGTAAAATCGTCTACACTCCTCACATTTATGTAATCAATCTGATTATTGACGGAGAGAGTCATACTGCCGTACTGAAAGAACTTCAGTTCCATCCTGTTACAGACACACTGTTGCATGTTGATTTCTACGAGATTAACGACCAGAAGCCTATAACAATCGGCATTCCGGTAAAACTTACAGGTTTGGCTCAAGGTGTGCGTGACGGTGGACGTATGAACCTGTCTGTACGCAAGATCAACGTTACAGCCAAATACCAGGATATACCTGAACATCTCGACATCGACGTTACAAGCCTCCAGATTGGCAAGAGCATTAAGGTCGGCGACCTGCATTTCGAAGGACTCGAGCTCGCTACAAGCAAGGATGTTGTCGTATGCTCAATCAAGGCTACACGTAAGTCTATTGCATCAGCAAACGATGCCGCATCTGCTGAATAACGACAGGCGATAATGGACAAATATTTGATTGTTGGTTTAGGTAATCCAGGCGATGAATATGATGGAACCCGCCACAATACAGGATTTATGGTATTGGACGCCTTCGCAAAGGCGTCCAATATTGTTTTTGAGGATAAGCGTTACGGATTTATATGCGAGACAAGCCTGAAAGGACGGAAGGTGATCCTGCTAAAACCCACCACGTACATGAACCTCAGTGGCAACGCCGTCAGATATTGGATGAACAAAGAAAACATCGCATTGGAACATCTGCTGGTCATAGTTGATGACTTGTCACTACCTTTAGGCGCATTACGCCTTAAAGGCAAAGGCAGCAATGGTGGACATAACGGACTTGGAAACATACAAAGCGTTATCGGCACACAACAATATGCAAGGCTTAGAGTCGGTATCGGCAATGATTTCCCAAAAGGCATGCAAGTTGACTGGGTTTTAGGAAAATACGATGAAGAAGACATGAAAGTCCTCGGTCCGAGCATAGACTCGGCTGTAGATATAATAAAAAGCTTTGTCTTAGCCGGCCTCAACATAACGATGAACCAATTTAACAACAAGCACGCGAATGGCAAATGATACTGCAAGAATAGATAAATGGCTCTGGGCCTCACGGATATTCAAGACGCGCTCAATAGCCGCTTCTGCATGCAAGAACGGGCGTGTAACCATTAAAGGTGTCAACGTCAAGCCATCACATATGATAAAAACCGGCGACATAATAAGTGTAAAAAAACCGCCCGTAACCTATTCATTCAAGGTGTTGCAATGCATAGAACAACGTGTCGGGGCAAAACTTATTCCCGGTATATATGAAAACGTAACTGACGCAAAGCAGTATGAACTTCTGGAAATGAGTCGGATAAGCGGTTTTGTCAACAGGGCAAGAGGTACCGGAAGACCTACCAAAAAAGAACGTAGAAGTCTTGACGCGTTCATTGAACCTGCCATGTTCGGATTTGAAGACGACGATTATGATGATGACACCGATTCTAACGAAGATACCGATTATTGACTGTAGCCAACCTACTTTTTTATCACGCACCTATTATTTATCCTGAGCAACATGACCAATATTGCGATTTTCGTTTCCGGCAATGGAACAAACTGTGAAAACATAATAAAGTATTTCCGCGACAAAAAGGACATCAACGTTTGCCTGGTAATAAGCAACAAAGCCGATGCCTACGCCTTAATACGCGCCGCAAAATACGGTATCCCATCCAAAGTACTGACGAAACAGGAACTTTATGATGAGGAAAACACAATGAAAATACTTGAAACATATAATGTCAATTTCATCGTGCTTGCAGGCTTTTTGCTCATGATACCAGATTTTCTCATCAACAAGTTTGACCATAGAATCATAAATATACACCCTGCCCTGTTACCGAAGTTCGGAGGAAAAGGCATGTATGGACATCATGTACATGAAGCTGTTAAGGCTGCAGGAGAAACAGAAACGGGAATAACCATACATTACGTAAGCAACGTATGCGATGGAGGAGAAATAATCGCACAATTCAAGACGAACCTATCGCCCACGGATACAGTTGAAGACATTGAGGAAAAAATACACATTCTTGAGCAACAGCATTATCCACAGGTAATAGAAAATACCATTACCGAAAGAAAATAGACAAGACGCAGATACTCAGCAACTTGGTAATACGCCATGTATTACCTCACAAAAAACGGCATATTGCGTAACCAAAAGACACCTTTGACATCGCAATATGCCGTTAATCATAACATCATTTACAGCCACTTAGCGCCGGCACTCAAAACAAACTTTATCTTCTTGTTCTTCGGAATCGAAGGCTTAGCCCATTCTCCGTCACCGACAAGTATAGTAACACTGCTCCCTGGCTCGGCTGCATCTATTGCGCTTTGTAAATCAAAATACAATCCTGAGCCGTCGTTTGCCACAGACATATCATAATGCCTAAAATAATCCTTCAACTCTGGCACTTCATCCGCCACAGCTTCGGCTAAAAGTCCTGCTACTATATATGCGCCGTAGACATTATAATGAGTATTGTCTTGCCTCCCGTCAGGCAAGTATTCCACCTCACCCGGCCTGTACCACATGTGTAATTTCTTTGAACCATCCGGTCCGAGTCCCTCCTCCAAATCATGAGTTATCTTGTTGGCATCAACAAAAGGAACGTCCAACTCCACGGCTACATTACGCGGCGAAAGCAAATATGCTCCATGAGTATCCACCAAAGTGTCACCTTCAGCAAGATAATTGGATGAATTATCACGTTTGTCGTCATCTTCTACAGCAGTCTTGCTGTCTGCAAATGTACGCCTTACGACACTATTAAACAAGACCGGTATTCCCCCCTTGAGACGGGTCTCATTAACAAACCTGCGCAAATTGTCATCAAAAGACGTTCCAGGGTCCGTATGGCGCAAGGTGTCGGCTTTCTCGTCATTATGCCCGAATTGTATGAAAACATAATCACCCGGCCTTATCTGTTCAACGACCTTTTGCCAATGTCCCTCGGCGATAAAACTTTTTGACGACCTTCCGTTCAGCGCATGGTTGTTGACGATGACATTATCCGTAAAGAAATTCTTGAGCATCATGCCCCATCCTCTCTCAAGTTTACCGCCACTGACATCTTTATTGGCCATAGTTGAATCGCCAATCATAAATATCCTGAGCTTTTGTTCACTTTTGAAGGCTGATAAAACCAGTATGCCTGCCACAGCCAAAAATATATACTTAACGAGTCTCATACCTAAACCTTATTTCTCATTGCAGATAATCGAGACAAGCTCGTCTGCGTCAACAAGTTTCTGTTCACCGTCAACCATATTTTTCAACGTAATCTTGTTCTCTTTCATCTCGTTTTCGCCAGCAAGAGCGACATAACGTATTTTGTTATTATTGGCATAGGCCATCTGCTTTTTCATCTTCGCCGCATCAGGATATATTTCCGTTGATATCCCGCACGAACGGGCTTTTGACACTATGGGTAAACAATATGCAGTCTCTCTTTCTCCGAAATTTATGAACAGAAGCTGCGTTCCCGATACAGCATTGTCTGGATATAAATCCAACGCATTAAGCACATCGAAAATTCTGTCGGCTCCAAACGAAATACCTACACCACTAAGGCCAGGCATTCCGAATATACCAGTAAGATTGTCATAACGCCCTCCGCCGGTTATACTGCCTATCTGTACATCCAAAGCCTTAACCTCAAATATCGCTCCCGTATAATAATTCAAGCCACGCGCCAATGTCAGGTCAAATTGCAACTCATTTTCGAGACCTATATTCTTAAGCACGCCAAAGATGTAACGCAACTCCTCTACACCCTTTTGTCCAATTTCCGAATCCTTGAGCAGACCACTTATTACGTCTAACTTTTCTTCATTACTACCAGACATGGATATTATCGGCTGAAGTTTCTCTATTGCTTCAGCACTTAGGCCGTCTGCCGCTAATTCCGCATTAACGTTGTCTATTCCGATCTTATCTAATTTATCAATAGCAACCGTAATTTCCACGATTTTATCAGCCTCGTCTATATATTCAGCTATTCCTGTAAGAATCTTACGGTTGTTAATCTTTATCTGTACACGAATACCAAAACGCTTGAATACTGTGTCAACAATTTGCACAAGCTCAACTTCGTTCAGCAAAGAGTCACTTCCTACAACGTCTGCATCACATTGGTAAAACTCCCTGTAACGTCCCTTCTGCGGACGGTCAGCACGCCATACCGGCTGAATCTGATAACGCTTGAAAGGCAATTGTAATTCATCACGATGCATTACCACAAAACGTGCGAAAGGAACAGTCAAATCATATCTCAATCCTTTCTCACAGAGTTTTGACGCAAGATGAAGCGAATCACCATTCTGCAACTCATTATCGCTTAATTTGCTTAAATAATCTCCGCTATTCAATATTTTAAATAGCAATTTGTCGCCTTCTTCTCCGTACTTTCCAAGCAAAGTCTGCAATGTTTCCATAGCAGGAGTCTCTATCTGCTTATACCCATACAAAGCAAAAACCGACTTAATCGTATCAAATATATAATTACGCTTTGACATTTCTATAGGTGAAAAATCGCGCGTACCTTTAGGTATTGAAGGTTTGTTCATCTTTATCGAGAATTAAATAAAAACGTAGATTAGAGATATTCTCTATTAAATTAATATCAATAAAAGAAATTAAAGAAATCAAGGATTATGCCATAAACAGTAAATATGCCATCTCCTTGATTTCTTCATTTTAACGATAATTATTTCCTTATAATCGTTTGCTCACGGTCAGGCCCAATAGATATTATCTTGATAGGAGTATCCAACTGAGCCTCAAGAAATTTGATATAATCAACAAACTCCGCTGGAAACTCGTCTTCACTCGTCATTTTTGTCATGTCGGTGTTCCAGCCTTTCAATTCTTTATAAACGGGCTCTATATCATGCTCTATGTCAAACGGGAATTCTGTTATTTCCTCGCCATTACGTTTATATGCCACACATGCCTTTATTGTATCAAAACCATCAAGCACGTCGCTCTTCATCATTATAAGTTGCGTAACTCCGTTTATCATTATAGCATAACGCAAAGCAACCAAGTCTATCCATCCACATCTACGCTCGCGCCCCGTAACGGCACCGTACTCATGCCCTAACTGACGAATCCTTGCACCTGTCTCATCAAACAGTTCAGTCGGGAACGGCCCTGAGCCGACACGTGTACAATAAGCTTTCATAATGCCGTAAACTTCACCTAGCTTATTCGGGCCTATACCCAATCCGGTACAAGCTCCCGCACAAATTGTATTGGATGAAGTGACAAAAGGATAACTTCCAAAGTCAACATCAAGCATCGTGCCCTGTGCGCCTTCGCACAAAATGCTTTTACCTTCTTTCAAGGCATTGTTTATTGTGTGCTCGGAATCAATGACATGGAACTGGCGGATAAAATCGACCCCTTCCATCCACTTTTTCTCAACATCAGTTATATCATAATCAGTATAACCCAAAGCCTTCAGCATTTTTTCATGCCGTGCCTTGTGGGCTGCATACTTTTCCTCAAAACCATCAAATATATCACCGACACGCAAACCATTACGCGAAATCTTATCCGTATATGTAGGGCCTATGCCTTTACCGGTTGTACCTACTTTATCCTTACCCTTAGCCATTTCATAAGCAGCATCAAGCAGTCTATGGGTCGGCATTATAAGATGAGCCTTTTTTGATATATAAAGTCTTTCTTTCAATGGATGCCCTGTTCGTTCAAGGTCTTTTGCCTCTTCCATAAAAAGATCTGGAGCAATAACCACACCATTACCTATAATGTTGATTTTACCTCCCTGGAATATTCCGGAAGGAATACTTCTCAACACATATTTTTCACCTTCGAACTCAAGGGTATGACCTGCGTTCGGACCACCTTGAAATCTAGCGACTACATCATATCCCGGAGTAAGCACGTCAACGACCTTCCCCTTGCCTTCGTCGCCCCACTGCAAACCTAACAGCACATCAACTTTGCCTTTTTCCATATTCATTATAATGTTTATTCTTGTTTGTACTTTCTTTCTTTTTCTGACGGGTCAGCATGGCTTGACACGTACTGCATGTACCATAAATATATACAGAAAAACTTTCCTTACGAAAGCGTTTCAGATGTATACCGTCCAAAGTTTCCGCAATTTCAGGAATCTTCACCTCCATTACCTTACCACAAACAGTACATACCTGAACACATCTGTTGTCACCATAACATGCTTTATAACGCATACCGTCATATAAGCGCTGACAAACAACCAAGCGCAATGCCAACAATAATTTTATTGTATTATAAAGCGTAGCACGGCTCACGGGGAAATTCATCTCCTCAAGCCGACCACTTAAATCCTGCAAGGAAAAATAAGAAGTAAAACCATACACCGCTTCCAGTATCGCAAACCTTTCTGGAGTTTTGCGACAATTGTTTTGTTCAATATAATTGTCCAAAACCTGTCTTGCGGCTTCGTATGAATTACCTTTCATTCCTCAACTTGTCGTATCGTGTTACAAAAATACAACAAAATCCCGTATTAGGTGCCTATTATATTAAAAAATATCCAAATCGTATGATTTAAATGCCGATTTCAATATTTTATTATGTCCCCCATCCATTTGGCCAAAACGAGTCAAGGCATTAACCACAGAATGCCGAACAGAAACATTCTCATCACTCAAAGTAGCCTGAGCCTGGTCAATAAATTCATTTATTTCCCGCTCACTAAACTCCACATTCTTGGCAAATAACCGTGCAAGGACATTGTATCCGCAAATCACTTCATTCACCTTATCTGCTGCTAACCATCTTAAAGCATAGTTCTTTGCATCATCCAAATATTGAAACAAATTGAAAGCAAGCATCTCTGCTATTTCCTGATTAGGAATCTGACTTATCCATAAATCAACAATATCAGGCTCCACCTCAGACGGTGGCATGATCATCGTCGCCAATATTTTACATTCGCGAATATTCTCTTTCCATAATTCTATGGCAAGATTATAATCCTTGCCATATTCCTTGGCAATAATTTTTAGCAACGGAAGTCCTATTCCCCAATTAATTTTATACCCTAACCCTTTGTCGCGCATCGACTGTGACGCAACACCATTCATCTGCAATCTAAAACTTGCTTTTATTTGCTTGAGCTTGTCTTGTGTATCCTGCTCCATTTTCTAAACCAGCGTTGAATAAAACTTGCTATAACGCAACATTTGTTGAGTATAAGTCTCTGAATAATCCACACAAATATCTATTACATTACCTGCATCGTCTGTAACAGGCAACAAGACTGGATTTATGAAACCTTTGTAAGGTGGGATTCCTAATCGTTCATATCTTGTAAGTATTTCATCATGAAGAATCGGATCTACTTTCACGGCATATTTCTCAACCAAATCTTTAGCAGATAAATAATCGCCTTCACTTTTTATACGCTGGATTTCTGCAAGTAGACATCCAAACAGAACTCTTAGCTTTTCATAATCATTTATACGCACAAAAGTCTTGCCGTTATTGCCTACCAACTCTATGACATTATCGTTTTTTCCTTGTTCATAACACCATCTGGCTATAAGGGCCCTATCACGCATATGCGCTTCTTCTATATCATGCCCCTTATTTATACGTGCCAACTGCGTCAGCATGCCGTTCATTATATACGAATAATACCCGGCCTTATATGCGTCTTTGTCTGGTAAAAGTCCCAACTCAACCATTTTTACATCAGCCGAATAATATAATCCGAATAAATCAGCACGTGCCTCTTCTATCGTATTACCATATGCCTTTAACGCATCAGGATCTACGCCTAGCAACAATTGACCGCTGCCATGCCCAAGGCATTCATGTAGATCTGTATGAATAACATCACACAAATCACCATATTTACGGATCATATCCTTCGTTTCTTCATCTATAACAAATTCATCATCAAAACCGTTTCCACGTGCAGCTTCGTTATATGCTGATATAATGTTACTTATCGTTACACTCTTACTACCGTGGACAGCTCTTATCCAATCCGCGTTAGGAAGATTAATGCCTATTGCCGTTGACGGATACTCACCACCCCCTAACATTGCCGCACAAATTACATTCGCTGATACACCGTTGACTTGCTTCTTTTTAAATCTCGGATCTATTGGCGAATGATCTTCAAACCATTGGGCATTCTCACTTATTACCTTTGTTCGTTTAGTTCCTTCAATGTCACGATATTCAACAAGACCTTCCCATGTACCCTTAAGTCCCAACGGATCGTCATAAACTTCTATGAAACCATTGATGAAATCAACCAACGAATCTTTTTCTTCCACCCATTCAATGCAATATTCATTAAAATCACGCAACAGACCTGATTTATAATAACTTATCAGCAGTTCTATTACATTTTGCTGTTTATCGTTTTCCGCTACATTTAACGCTTGCTGAAGCCAAAATACAATTTTTTCTATTGCTGCGCCATACTTACCGCCCACCTTCCATACACATTCACTGACCTTACCATCGTTCTTGACAACAGTAGTATTAAGTCCATAAGATAACAGATCGCCACCATCTGTTTTTTTCATGGAGGCATAATAATCCTCAACCTCTTTTTGGGTAACGTTTTCGTAAAAATTGCATGCTGACGATTGTACTAAATCAACATCTGACTTCTTGCAAACTTTTACGGGATATACATCAGGATCAAAAATAACAGGAACAAGTGTATCGCACAACTCATCTACAGATTGTTCGTCAGCCAAAGGCAGCACACAACAATCCAATGACTTTACAGCATTTATAAAGAACTGAGGGGTAAAACCCGGCTTGAATTTGTCACTTCCATAATGGTGGTATATTCCATTTGAGAACCATACACGCTTCAAATAAACTTCAAAAGCCTTGAAATCATCAGTTTCACGAGAACCCTCATAATTCATATACACGGCTTCAAGAACGCTTCTTATAACAAGATTGTACTTACCAAACTGGTCAAAAGTAATATCACGGCCGAATAAAGCAGCTTGTGACAAACAATATACGAGTTTCTTTTGACGCAAAGACAAAGAATCAAAATTCTCCAAACGGTACCGTAACATCATGATATCAGCAAACCGTTCATCCGTGTATTTGAAATTATCAGAGTTCATAAAACGTATTTATGGATTTTTGGACTATTTCAGTTTTTTGTATTATCAAGCTTATACTGCCTCGGGGTCAATCCAGTGTATTTATAAAATGCCGCATAAAACGACTGTCGGTTAGAAAAGCCGACCAAATCGCTTATCTCCTCCATACGTAGTTTGGCATAACGCTTATCGGTTAACAGCAATTTGGCATTATCAACCCTGTATTTATTCACGAGCGATGTATAGTTCATATCAAAACAAACATTAACCACAGCTGAAACATAACGCGTATTCGTATGCAAATCTTCAGCTAATCTTTTTGCCGAATATTCCTTATCCTTATATTTTTTCCTTTTCAGCAAAATACTTATTATCTGCCCCTTAAGCTCATTCATAAGTTTGGGATTAACAAGGGAACGGTATACAGCCTCCTTCTTGTTACCATAATTAATGTTATACTTAGTCATACCTGCCTCCTAAAATCAAATCTTTTTACTCTAAAACACACAAACAAACCGGACAACGACAATTCGCATCATCCAATTTGCGACTTTTACCTATATGCAAAGGTAATATTTTTTCGACAAATTGGTTTATAAAACAAAGATTTTAATATAAATTGCATTTATCCTTTACGGATAAACTACAAAAAACACCTTATTCGACTAATTTGCCTTCTTTCTCCAAAGCATTCCAAACTGAATAACGTGCCTCATTATTCATCATCTCAATCTTTTTGAAGAATTCACGCATGGAGGTTCTGTGTGAATCTGTTTCGTAAGGACAAAGCTTCACTTGCTTCTCATAGCCTTTATTAGCGGCAAATATACGCAAGTCTTCCTCAGCCTCAAGACACAACGGTCGGATGATGGTTATCGGCATTTTTCTCATCTTCAAGCACACAGGCATCGTGGAAAAACTGCCTTGAAAATAGAGGTTCATCATGGCTGTATGTATAATATCATCCATATGGTGTCCCAAAGCTATTTTATTACACCCCAACCTTTGCGCCATTACAAACATTTGCTTACGCCTGTTCCACGAACAAAGGAAACACGGGGACTTACGATTATCCGTAGAAGAATCAAAACCTGTCGTAACGCAATGGAACCTCACTCCTCGGTTTTCACAGAAATCCCGCAAATAAGCCTCGTCCGACTCATACTTTATGTTTTCCATCCTTATATGCAATGCATCAACGGTGAATGACGGCTTTCGTATTTCCTGTCTTTTAGACAGAAGCTCAACGAGGCATAACGAATCCTTACCACCGGACAGACCAATAAGTATATGGTCACCATCAGTAATAAGCTGATAATCATAAATCGCTTTTTGAAAGCGACTTATGATTTTTTTCTCAAGTTTTTGTTCATTGGAGAGTAATGGCATTATGCAATCTTAAATCATTTATAAAAAGCCTTACTTCATAAATACAAGATATACCGCACAAATGATTAATAAGAATGCAAGTATGTGATTCCAGTGAAGAGTCTGGCCTTGAAATAATATATTGATAATGACAGCGAACACACCAAGACTGATACATTCCTGTATTACCTTCAACTGAATCAACGAGAATGGACCTCCGTTACCCGTAAAACCTATACGGTTGGCAGGTACCTGGCAACAATACTCAAAAAAAGCAATACCCCATGAAAATGCGATAACGCCTATCAATGGCCATTTTGCAGATATTCCCGAGGTTTGCAGCTTTAAATGCCCATACCAAGCAAGGGTCATGAAGACGTTGCTTAGTACGAGCAATATTATAGTATAAAGTCCGTTCATCTTACGTTTATACCTTGTAATTGTTTATCCATGTTTGCGGCAGCACGGCGACCGTCACCCATGGCGAGTATTACTGTCGCACCACCACGCACAATATCTCCACCGGCAAAAATCTCTGGACGCGAGCTTTGCATTTCTTCATTGACCACGATAGTGTTCTTTCTACCAAGCTCCAAATCCTTTACCGATTTGGGAACAAGTGGATTAGGGGATACTCCGATAGCCACGATTACCTGATCAACATCTATCGTAACAGTCTTCCCTTCGACAGGTACCGGACGTCGGCGGCCTGATTCATCAGGCTCACCAAGCTCCATAACCTGCAAGATTGCTTGCTTCACGGCTCCGCTTTCGTCCGCAACATACTCTATCGGGTTATGCAAACACAAGAAGTTAACACCTTCCTCCTTAGCATGTTTCACCTCTTCGATACGTGCTGGCATTTCAGCCTCTGAACGACGGTAAACAATCGTCACGTCCGCGCCGAGTCGTTTCGCCGTTCGGCATGAGTCCATGGCGGTATTTCCGCCACCGACAACTAAGACTTTCGTTCCTATATTAAGAGGAGTGTCTGTCGTAGGATTTGCCGCATCCATAAGGTTTACTCGAGTCAAGTATTCGTTAGACGACATTACGTTAATCAAATTCTCACCAGGTATATCCATAAAATTAGGCAAACCTGCACCCGAACCGATAAAGATTCCTTTGAAACCGTTTTGCTCAAGCTGGTCTACGCTTATAGTTTTACCTATAATACAGTCTGTCTGGAAATGCACGCCCATCTTGCGCAAGTTATCTATCTCAACGTCGACAATCTTGTTAGGAAGACGGAACTCAGGTATTCCGTACTTAAGCACACCACCAATCTCATGCAATGCTTCAAAAACATAAACATCATATCCACGCTTTGCCATATCTCCAGCAAAACTCAATCCGGCAGGTCCCGAACCTACAACTGCAACTTTCATGCCGTTAGAAGGAGCAAGGGACGGAACGGACATATTACCGCTTTCACGCTCAAAATCCGCGGCAAAACGTTCAAGATAGCCTATAGCAACAGCCGGTTCATTCATCTTAAGATGTATACAACGACTCTCACACTGTTTTTCTTGCGGACATACACGGCCACAAACAGCAGGAAGTGCGGATGTATTTTTCAACACTTTTGCCGCAGCCAAGAACTGTCCTCGTTCAATATTCTTAATGAAAGACGGTATATCTATATTTACCGGGCAGCCTTCCATACAAGTTGGTTTTGCACAATCAAGGCATCGCTTTGCCTCAGTAAGAGCCATCTGCTTGGTCAGCCCCTTGTTCACCTCCTCATATCTCGTCGTTATTCTGTACTCCGGTGACAATTCAGGCATATTCACCCGTGATATGGACATACGCTCCTTAGGCTTCATTGATTGTCTTAACGCCTTTCGCCAGTCTGCGTTACGGTCAATAAGCAACTCAAGAGGTTCATCGGTCGGCGATACGTCCATCTTCAAATCTTCAGCAGCCATACTGCCACCTGTATTGGAATGTCCTGAATTAACGGAAGCGAGGTGTTCCTCGAAATGCTCCATCTCTTCCTGCTCTGCACGCTTAAACGTTCCCATTCGCTTAAACATCTCGTCCCAATCAACGAGAGCGCCGTCAAATTCCGGGCCGTCAATGCACACAAATTTAGTCTTACCGCCAATTGTCAAACGGCACGCGCCACACATACCGGTACCGTCAACCATAATCGTATTAAGAGAGACATCTGTCGGAATACCATATTTTTTTGTAAGCAGACAGCAAAACTTCATCATCACCGGAGGACCGATAGCAAAAACTTTATCGACATGCTCCTGATTAATAAGCCTCTCAATACCTACAGTTACGACTCCTTTCTCTCCATACGAACCGTCATCGGTCATGATTATAGTTTCATCGCTATTAGCACGAACCTCGTCCTCCAGAATCACGAGTTCCTTGCTTCGCCCTGCAATAACGGACAAAACTCGATTGCCGGCAGCCTTGAGAGCCTTGACTATCGGCAACATGGGAGCTATTCCAACTCCACCTCCGGCACATATCACTGTACCGAAATTCTCTATATGCGTAGGATTACCTAAAGGACCAACCACATCAGTGATATAGTCGCCTACATTCAACGAACAAAGTTTTATCGAAGAAAGGCCAACCTCTTGCACAACAATAGTGATAGTGCCCTTGGTTACATCTGCATCAGCAATGGTCAACGGCATACGCTCGCCATTATCACCAACCCTCACTATCACGAAATTGCCGGCCTTACGGCTTTTGGCTATTAGCGGAGCCTCAACCTCAAAGAGGAATACTTTTTCCGAAAACTGCTCCTTACGTATTATCTTGTTCATATATATTTTTAGTTGACGAGAAAACAAAGGAATAATCACACACGTAACGGACACACAAGGAACTCCCGTTGTCGGTTATTCCTTGTTTATCCGTCGACATGCCACCAGCCAAATGCCTGCAAAATTATATTAGAAATTCTTGTCGTCAAGCATTTCGAAGCCACAATATGGCACGAGCACTTTCGGTACCCTGATACCCTCTGGTGTCTGATTATTCTCCATAATGGCAGCCACGATACGAGGCAAAGCCAAAGCCGAACCATTAAGAGTATGGCACAACTCTATTTTCTTGGTCTCGGAATTACGGTAACGGCATTTCAAACGGTTAGCCTGGTAACTCTCGAAGTTGCTGACCGATGATACCTCAAGCCACTTTTTCTGAGCTGCACTATAAACTTCGAAATCATAACAAATAGCAGAAGTAAAGCTCATGTCGCCACCACAAAGGCGTAATATATGATACGGAAGCTCCAGCTTCTGGCATAAGCCTTCTACATGGGCAAGCATTTCGTCCAAAGATTTATACGAATGCTCCGGCTTGTCAATACGCACAATCTCGACCTTGTCAAACTGATGCAGACGGTTTAGTCCACGCACATCTTTACCATACGAACCGGCTTCACGACGGAAACAAGCCGAATATGCGCAATACTTGATGGGCAAATCCTTTTCGTCAAGTATTTCGTCACGGAAAAGATTTGTCACCGGAACCTCTGCGGTAGGAATAAGATACAGGTTGTCCAGGTTACAATGATACATCTGTCCCTCCTTGTCGGGCAACTGCCCCGTACCATACCCTGAAGCTTCATTCACTACGTACGGAGGCTGTATCTCCATATATCCGCTCTTGCGGGCCTCGTCAAGGAAGAATGCCTCAAGCGCCCTTTGCAGGCGTGCCATTTTACCTATATATACAGGGAAACCCGCACCGGTGATTTTAACACCAAGGTCAAAGTTTATAAGATTGTATTTCTTGCACAAATCCCAATGGCAGAGTGCATCCTCCGGCAAGTCAGGAATATGCCCACCTTCCTTAACAACAACATTATCTGAGGCATCCTTGCCTTCCGGTACGTCGTCATTTGGTACATTAGGAATGGTACACAACAGCTCGGTCAAACGGTTCTGGATATCAGACAATTCGTGTTCGAGAGTCTTGGCAGCCTCCTTTAGACCGGCCACCTCAGCCTTAATCGTCGCGGCCTCGTCAGCTTTGCCTTCTTTCATGAGCTGGCCTATACGGGCAGCCATCTTCTTTCCCTCCTGCAGATTCTTGTCGAGCTGCTGTTGAGTGGCACGCCTCGTCTTGTCGAGTGCCAGCACGTTTTCAATAGCCTCCCTTGCTCCGTTGAAGTGTTTTTTCTCCAATCCTTTAATTACATGTTCAGTCTCTTCACTGATAAGTTTAAGCGTAAGCATATCTTTATGTTTTAATCAAATTTTCATTATACATTAATTATAGCATACGGTGGGTATAACCTACCTGAACATTTCCGCCATCGAAGTATTTGTAAGTCAAACATCTCCATCAATATCATTACTGACGGTCCTGCCATATTACACACTACGTTTTCGTCCTGCAAAAATACAAAAATATTCCTTACGAGTGTACATATAACGGCAAAAATCCCGATTCTCGCTTGAGAATCGGGATTTTTGTTGTTTGTTTGGAATAAATAATTAAAAACTCTTTTTAGGCTTCCGTCTCAGGGATTACTGATACCACGCTCTTATCCCTACGGCCTTTGTGGAAATTCACAACGCCGTCAACCAGTGCGTACAACGTATCATCCTTACCTATACCGACGTTCTTGCCAGGGTTATGCTTCGTACCACGCTGGCGAACGATAATGTTACCTGCGATACACTTCTGGCCGCCCCAGATTTTAACGCCTAATCTTTGAGAAGCTGACTCACGTCCGTTCTTAGAACTACCTACACCTTTTTTATGTGCCATTTTCTGTTCCTCCTGAATTTAAGCGATTACTTCCTTGATTTTTACTTCGGTGAACTGAGCGCGGTGACCGTTCTTCTTGCGGTAGTCCTTTCTGCGCTTCATCTTGAATACGATGACCTTGTCACCCTTGACAAGAGGATTCACAACCTCACACACTACTTTGGCGCCCTCTACTGTCGGCGCGCCTACTTGTACTGAACCTTCCTTGTCGACAAGCAGTACCTTGTCGAACTCAACAGCCTGGCCTTCCTCCACGTTCTTCATGTGGTGGACAAACAGCTTCTTACCAGCTTCAGCCTTGAACTGCTGACCGTTAATCTCTACAATTGCGTACATTAATATATATGTTAAACGGGTTTTTCCGTAAGGCGTATGGCCACCTGCCACAACTTGAATCGGCCTTTGCGGACTAAATCGGCGGCAAAATTACAACTTTTATTCGAAACACCCAAATTTTATCAACCGAAATAATATAAGCATTAAGTAATTTTGACACGGCAAACCAAAACTTTCTATCGTTATATTCTTGTCTTAATACCTACATATTTACACCTAACAGAAATAAAAAAACAAAAAAAATTTACTATTTACGCCTGTCCACAACCAATTTACAACATACTATTCCGAATGAAATAATTGAATGGAATTACAAAATTTTCACGCTTACATAAACAACAAAACGGAATGAAAAACAAGAAAATCCGAAACAATTTGTCAAATTACAAATGTACACAGAAAAACAGAAAATAGAACGGTAAAAAGACATTCTTTCGTATAACGACATGAGACAAACGGCATATTGAGTAACAAAAAACGGTCAACAAAAGTGTAAAAGGTCATGTTTTACAAAGCGAAAGACCACTAACGGCAAGCTAAAAAGCCGTCAAAAACATACGTTTAGGGCGTCATAAGCATGCTTTTGGACGGCTTTTACCAACACCATCGAGTACAGAAATTTGCACAAATAACAACGTTTTACGTTTAACTGCATTATTACCAAAGCACTAGCGTTGCACACTCAAAATGGAGATATTTACGACCGGAAATTTATAAGTCGCAAAAACGCCCAGTATTTCATCCAACGAAAATCAATATAAAACCATTAGCGACAAATTTATTGCATTACGTAATATCCGCAACACGCCTCACGCAACGGGACTCATTGTACATAAAATTAGTTAAAACGTAAACTGTCGAAGCGAAAAAACAGGCATACACGGCAACCGTTTCGCCGAAAAACATTATCTTTGCAGATAGTCTGCGCCGCGAAAGCGCTTAACAATCAAACATTTAACCAAAACATAATATGCTGAAAACTAAATCCGTTATCCTCTCCATACTGTTGCTCATGGCCGGTGTACAGTCACAGGCCCAAGTAAAGAACAAACGCGCCAAGGGCAAGCCCAAGACTGAAATGACCGCCCAACAGGAAGCGGCCATGGAATTATACGAAACGATGTTGCTCTCGACAGCGCAAGTAATGTTCATAGACAGCATAGTGGTTGACTCGGCAGATTTCATAAGCCGGATACCGCTCAACCGCGAGTCGGGACGTATCGGCACCACTGCCGGCATTACAGGTGACACGGGACTGGCTGGCGGTGCTGCTTATATCAATGAATTCGAAAACAAGATATACTTCTCAACCGCAGGTAATGACGGGCGTTACGCCTTATATTCTACGGACAAACTGGGCGGCGAATGGACTGCGGCAAGACTAATCGATGAATTCGGAAACGAATTTGAGGACGTAAGTTATCCGTACATGATGGCAGACGGAGTGACATTGTATTTTGCGGCAAAGGGTAAGGAAAGCCTTGGCGGATACGACATCTATGTAACTCGGTACGACACAGACTCTGCCCGCTTCTATCGTCCGGAGAATGTAGGGTTGCCATACAACTCTACAGCCAACGACTATTATTGCGCAATAGACGAGTTTGACAACATTGGATGGCTCGTGACAGACCGTCACCAACCTGCCGGCAAGGTTTGCATATATACCTTTGTACCTGCCGATACACGCACGGCCTACGACGTTGACGCTATTGGCGACGAAATGTTACGAAGCCTGGCCGATATCAGGTGCATTGCCGACACCTGGACCGACAAGGCCAAATTGCAGGCAGCACGCAACCGAGTGAAAAGCCTGCAAACAAGAAATACGGACACCAGTACGAACCGAATATCGTTCGTTGTCAACGACAACACCATATATAATGATATCAACGATTTCAAATCACCAACCAACCGTGAACGCTTCGGCAAGCTACAGCAAATGAAAACAACGGCAAAAACCATGAACGAAAAGCTAGATGCGCTGCGCCGTACATATTCCACAAGTAACGCAACAACAAAAAAACGGTTAGCCGACAACATCATGACAGCCGAAAAACAGCTTGAGCACCTTGATGCGCAAATACATGAAATGGAAAAGGAAATACGAAACGCTGAAAACCTGAGCATGTGAAAACACGGTCGCTTCCTACATTAATAAAAAACGCGACAAGGAATAGGCGGATAGCTGCATTTCTAATCCATCATTACGCTCTGCAGGCGTGAATAAATGACATAGGATTGTTGCTTCAATCCTCTATTTATAAACTCATAAACCAATAGAACTATGGTAAAAAGATATTTCGCCGAATCAGAACTGATAATCAATCCTGACGGCAGCGTGTTCCACCTGCATGTGAAACCGGAACACTTGGCCGACAAAATAATCCTCGTAGGTGACCCGGGGCGCGTAAACCTTGTAGCCTCACATTTCGAGACGAAAGAATGCGAAGTGGAGAGTCGCGAGTTCCACACCGTAACCGGACGTTACAACGGCAAACGCATAACCGTAACGTCGACAGGTATCGGCTGTGACAATATCGACATAGTAATAAATGAAATGGACGCCCTCGCCAACATAGATTTCAACACACGCACGGAAAAAGACACATTACGCCAACTGGAAATAGTGCGCATTGGCACTTGCGGCGGACTACAGCCATACACGCCTGAAGGTACGTTCATTTGTTCGGTCAAGTCGATAGGTTTTGACGGGCTGCTGAATTTCTATGAAGGGCGCAACGCTGTATGTGACCTGGCGATGGAGCGTGCCATGCTTAACCACCTTGGCTGGACTGGCAATATCTGCGCACCTGCGCCATACGTCGTAGACGCCGATGCCGAACTCGTTGACCGTATAGCCGGCGACGATATGGTGCGCGGCGTGACGGTAGCATGCGGCGGTTTCTTCGGACCACAAGGCCGACAGCTGCGCATTCCGTTAGCCGACCCAAAACAGAACGAGAAGATTGAGAAATTCGAATATAACGGAATGAAAATCACCAACTTCGAGATGGAAAGTTCTGCACTCGCAGGACTGGCACGTCTTATGGGACACAAGGCTACTACATGCTGCATGGTAATAGCTAACCGTGTGACACAAAAAAGTGACACAGGATATAAAAATCACATAGACAACTTGATAAAACTTGTTCTCGACAGAATATAACATGAAATGAAAAGACATATCATATTACTAATATTCGCATTGTGCGCAATGCATCAGACTTTCGCACAATACGATTTTCTACGCCCGGTAAAAGACTCAATACCGGGCGGTTATGATTTCTGGATTTACACTCCGCAGGATTATTACTACTCGTACGACAGCACACCAGTTATTATCTTCCTGCATGGCCGCAGCCTATGCGGCAACAACCTGAACAGGGTAAAACGTTACGGGCCGCTGGACGCCATAGTAAAGGGACGCCAAATAGAGGCTCTTGTAATAGTTCCGCAAAATCCTGGAGGAGCATGGAATCCAAAGAAAATCAACGATGTACTCGAATGGACAAAAAAACATTATGCCATGGACTCCACACGCGTATATGTCATGGGCATGAGCCTCGGAGGCTATGGTACACTTGACTTCGCCGCTACATATCCAGACAAAATAGCAGCAGCAATGGCTTTGTGTGGTGGTTGCTCATATAACGACGTCAGCGGACTTGGAAAACTTCCTTTATGGATAATGCACGGAACAGCTGACCGTGCCGTTCCTATAAAGTATTCAAAAGTAGTTGTCGAGTCATTGCAAAGAGACGGAAACGACAAACGCCTGAGATTCACGTGGATGAAAGGTGCATCCCACGGCGCATTGGCAAGAATATTTTATTTGAAAAAAACATACGAATGGCTGTTTTCGCATTCACTGCTTGATAAAGAACGAATGGTTAACACTGAAATAAACATTGACAAAAGCGATTTATCAGACGCCTATGACGACATGATAACAGGAGCTCCGGATCCTGAAATCATTTACGACAAAACCATTTACTAAGCGGCATGATGCGTATTGAAATTAACAAGATGTAAATTTTAGTACAAGAACGGATATAAAAGAATTTTTATCAATAACAAATACACAGACAGGAGACAACAGTTTATCGGAATTTTAATTCTTTGATTTTCATAAGGACTTATTACCATTAAGTATATTAAACAACAAAAAAGCACGCTAGGATTTGCGTGCTTTTTTGTTGTTTAATATACTTAATTACAATTAGAAGAACATGTAACGGTTATCTTTTACATTAGCTTTAATGTAAAGCTCCTGCATGAAGTTGCCAGCATACTGCATCACTTTTTGGCGTTGACGCTGCTCATACTCCTTGGCATTGTACTTAACCGGACGTGTCTTTTTGTCTGTTACCTTGAACATATAAACACCTCCGTAACCCTTTACAGGCTGCGCACAGAACTTTCCTTTTGCGATAGCCGATACAGCACCACTAAGTGCAGGCTCGCTCATTCCGGTAGCCTGAACAAATACAGGTGCAGCAAACGTAACCTGATTTACTGTAGAGACCTTAGCGCCTTTAGACTTTGCACCGTTGACATCCTTGACACCCTTAACTTGTGCCATAAGCATTTCTGCCTTCTTGTCACGAATAACCTCGCTACGTACATAATTTTTTACGTTCTCGTCATCCAAAGTGCGATAGCCTTCTTTATTTATCTTCGTAAGTACAACAACCAACAGACGGTCGTTCTCTCCACACTCATAAAGTGGAGAAACTTCATTCTCCTTAGCCTCAAACAGCCATTTCATAGCTTCACGAGTATCACTTATACCCACGAGATAATGCTCTGAATTACGAACGTCAGCACGCTCACGAACCGTAAATCCATACTTTGAAGCATTTTTCTGCATCGCCTCAAGACTCTGATTTTCGCTAACAAACTGGCTGAACTTGTTGTATGCGTCTGAATATGTATTCTTTGAGAACTCAATAGGTTTCTTTATCACTGCAGCTACATACTTATCGGTCATAGCTCTACGGTCAGTTACCTGAAGTATTATATTTCCTTGCGCCATCTTAATATTTTTGGTCTCGTTCACTCCCAAAGTATTAAGAGACTGGATGTATGACTTGGTATCATTATCCATTGACGGCGCATTTTGATATTGTGCGGAAGTTATCCAATTCTTAGCGCCTGTCTGTCCATACTTCTTGGCAATAGTTTCAAATTCCGCCCCTCCTTGTAATGCTGTATAAATACTGTCAGCACGCTTAGCAGCCTCATCAGGCGTGGTACCCATAACTTGAATTGCCCTAAACTGTACAGAATCAGGCATTTGAGTCTTAGATATCAACCTTATTATATTCAATGTGTTATCTATCTTGTTCTCCACAGGAGTGGTTGTTGAGCCCACAGAAATAGAATCAAGTTTTGCAGCAATGTCTGACGGGAAGGCAGACTTTGTCTGCGGTATTCCCAAATAAGGAACGGTCGAGCCACTCTTTCTTATGACACCTGAAGGATCAGCCGTATCCCTAAGAGCAACCATATACTCGTTAACGGTCTTGTTCAACGCCTTACGGTCTGCCTGAGACGGTACGACCTGGTAATCAACATATTTGATTGAGCGGGTCTCCTCGTATTGCTTGAAACGCGGCTTAAGTTCATCATATTTAGCCTTAAGGTCGCTTTCCGTGATTTTTACCTTATTATCATTGATTGAAGAATAGGCAAATGAAGCCAACTGTATGTTGCTTTCCTGATTCTCGTCATTATATGCCATCTGGGCTGACACTGGATTAGAAAGCAGGCAACCAGCAAAGAGAACCTGATATTTCTGTGCAAGAAGCTGCTGACGCAATGACTTCTCAACAAATGTCCAGAAATTATAAAGATTACGGTACTGATCAGCCATCTGAGGATTTGCAGCCTGAGCCTGTTTGTATTCTGCAAGGAACTGCTTTAACATGTTTGCGTCGAAGCGTCCTGTCTGCTGATTAACGAATGGTGTCTGAAGAAGCATCTGGTTTGTTCCAGCGTTAAGGACATTCTGCAACTCCTTATCTGTTACGGTCAAACCAAGTTTCTCAGCTTCATGGCTAATAATCTCAGTCTGGACAAAAGTATTCCAAACTACGTCCTTTACCTGGTTAAGCTCCTCATCGGTGAGATTGTCACGTCCTTGGGTCATCCTGATAACGTTGGTATATTCATCAACGAGCTTCTGGAAGTCCTGGACATTAACTTTGTCACCTAACACCTCGCCTACTTGCGCCCTTCTTTCATTACTTGCGGCATCGCAAGACCTGAAGAACTCTTCGGCAATAAACGCAAAAAGGCCAAGTCCTATTATTACGATAAGGATTACGCCTTTGCTTCTAATTTTTCCTAATACTGCCATTATTACAATTATTTATTTCTTTTATTTATTTTCTTTTCGGGGTTGAACAATTTAGCGCACAAAATTACAAAAAAGAATATAAAAACAATTATATTTCAGTTAAAAACTTTCTTTCATGTTGATTTTAAGCGGTTTATCCAACTTTTTCCTATTGTGTTTTCCTCGCAGACGGAGTTGTAGGCAAACGCTTTTTCGCCTTAACGGTATCAGGCGCCGTCAATATAGAGTCGCCTTCACTCTCGCCCATTCCTCCCTTAACGAACGAACCTTTGGAGTTTGTGACCGTATAACGCGTCATCCGTTCGTCGCTACGAAAGTATGTACCCTCCATTTCCCTCTCCGGAGTAATGAGTTTTGAATACTTAAAACTATAGAGCTCATGCTTATTCTGGTCCCAGAACAACTCTTCACTTGAGAATCTTAATCCGTCGACAGTCCTTACCCTAACCCGTCCACGCAATTCCCACAACTTCTGCTGATCATAATAATAAGCCGTGTCACTTTGTATATAAGCCTCAACGTGAAACTTAGGGTCAAACTGTTCCAAAAAGAGTCCTTTTTCGAAAATCCAACGTGAAGGATTGCGAACTTGGTTAACTTCCCAACACTCAGCAACAATACGGTATTTCATCATTCCTGAATCGGACACAAGCGTGTTCACGCCGTATGACGTCATCATTGCCACCGAATCTCTCGGATTAACAGCAGGAGCCGTATGCTCACGCCTCTCCTCGCATGCCATCATCAGAGACACGCCACAAACTAACAATACAGGAGTCAGTTTCACTGCCAGTTTTGGGAAAAATGACATCAATCGACTTTCCATTTCATGAACCACCGTTCGTTGAACGTAATGCCGATATTTATGCGGAACGTGTTTTCAGTAAGCAATCCGTTTGCGGCCGAGTGAACCCATTGCCCGGAAATATTCAGCACTGACCGGTTGTTATAGGCGTTCACTATTGGAATGCCGAAACCTATGCTCGCGCTGATTTCATCTGGACCGTCAAGACCGTTGATCTTATAATATGAAGTAGCGTAAGAAACTCCGGCGCGGAAACGGATTCGGTCAAAGAACCTACGACTCATCTCGTCGTTGCAGAACTCTCCACCGACCGTCACTTTATAACGGTCCTTATAATAATCGTCAGTCAGCTCATACCTCGGTTCGTCATTCACGACACGATAAACCGGATATTGCAGAGAGCCCCACTGCTGGTATGAGAAATCAGCGCCCAACTTAAGCTTGTTAGCATGATTCCACATCACGCCGGCACCGAATGATGTCGGAATCTCAAGACCATTGTTTACCGTGAATGAAGCGGTATCGGCCACAGCCGTCATCGTGTTTGTCGATATTATGTTACATGTCGGGTCCGTGCCAAGTTTGTGCCCGAGCCCGTAAGTCAGTCCTATAGCCAAAGCGTTTTTCTTGTCAAGGGCAAGCTGGTATTGCAGTCCTACATCAAGCTTGTAGCTCTTTACCGAGGCCGTATAATACTTTGACAGGGTATTTATCGAGCCGTCACTGTAACTGTTGATCACGGAACGGTCAATGTCGCCCCACAGATATGAGATATTGGCTCCGACAGACAAGCCTTTCAAAAATTCCCATCCAGCGCCGAAATACACTTGATGTATACCGCCGCTTCCACTGTAAGTGTTTGTGTATGCCACGTCCCTGTCGTCATTAAGATAATCGGTTATTGCATAGTTATAACCCACATTGGTGAAAGGAACGATACCGAAACTTACTCCTACGTGTTTGAATGCACGGAAAGCTGCGACTGCATACTCGAAATCGGCGTTGTTCGCATTGATCTTATGGCCGTTCTCGTTAAAATCTGTGATTTGTCCAGACAAGCCGGCATCAAAGATAAACGTCAACGAGTCAAGCGCCGAATATGAAGCGGGGTTTATGTAATTCACCTGGTTATGTTCCCTGAAAGCCAATCCCAGACCATTCATTCCTCTGTTAAAACCGCTCGACTGCTCGTTAAGCAAGCCGAGTCCGTATTGGCTATAAGGCGAATTAGTGCCACTTTGGGCCACCGCCGGAGTGATACAGACTGACGCTAAAATGCCTGCGCCTAATACTTTTTTATAAAAACCCATCTTTTTTTCTTATAATCTGTTATGCCCCAAAGGACGACAAAATCGCCTGCAAAGTTGGGGATTTTTTATGAAAATACCAAATCAATATGCGCCCTGGCAGTTAAATAAACCAAAAGTTAAGGATATTTTTCAAATACCCTACCCTACGCTCCTTTATCCAGGAGTGTGAAATGATTTATTTGCCTAAAAGGCATTTCCGGCACTCATTCCGGCATTATATACGTACTTAATGGCAGCCTATAGATAAATCTCCTGATAAAAGGAGGTCTTCTGCTGTGCAAAAGATGGCCTTCGACCATGCAAAAGGTGCTTTTTCGAAGCATAAAAGGCCACATTTTAAAACTTCAGTAACAAACATCTGTTTTCCAGACAGTTACGGCATTATAAATAAACAAATGTATCGCATCCTGCAACATTTCGTCTAAATGCATGCCATCGTACTTTACGAGCGATTGGTTTACGGCTTGCAAAATTATTGAAAATTTTTGGAATAAACGTACGCAAAATGAGAAATATAAGCTATTTTTGCACCGTGAAATGCTCAAGATACATTCCAATAACAGTCATTGCGTGCTCTATAATGCTGATATTCAGCAACATACGGGCGTACGCACAAGAAAAGCAATCATTTGCAGACACTGATTCTGTAAGGATAAGCCTGCTAACCTGCGCACCAGGTACTGAAGTTTACAGCCTTTACGGACATACAGCCGTTAGATATACGGATTATGGCAAAAATATAGACGTTGCCATAAACTATGGCGTATTTTCGTTCAACAAGCCGTTTTTCGTATTGAGATTCATCTTCGGTATAACCGACTACGAGATGGGAATAGTGCCTTTCGATTATTTCTGTGACGAATACAGGTCGGAAGGAAGATGGGTGTACCAGCAGGAACTGAACCTTACAAACGAAGAGAAAGCCGAAATGCGCAGGGCATTTGACAATAATTTCCTTCCCGAAAACAGGACGTACAGGTATAATTACTTCTACGACAACTGTACTACACGCCCGCGCGATATAATTATTGACAATATAAAAGGGGCAGTTGTATTTCCTGGCGCAAAAGAAGAGTATCCTTCATACCGCGAGTTAGTACACTCGATGAACGGGAACGCCCCATGGGCCCGTTTCGGCAACGACCTCCTGCTCGGCGTAAAGTCTGACAAAAAGACAGACCTGCAGGAACAACAATTCCTGCCGTTGCGGCTGATGGAAGATTTCGAGTACGCTAAAATCAAGTCTCCCGATGGCACGACAAGACCGCTTGTCATCAAGAGCTCGTACATAATACCGGCTGGCGCACAGGAACACAACAGCGGATTTCCACTTAGCCCAAGCGCATGTGCATGGATAATTTTCGCCTTAGTAATAATTATCTCGGCATTCGAGCTAATTACAAAAAGGAAATTATGGCCGTTTGACACCTTATTATTAATATTAGACGGCTGCGTGGGAATAATAATCTTCCTGATGTTTTTCTCGGAACACCCGACCACAAGCACAAACTTGCAAATCCTCCTGTTCAATCCATTGCCTCTATTCTTTGCCTACGGCGTTGCAAAACGGGCTATAAAGAAACGCTATGAGCCATTATGGAAATATGCGGCATGCATGCTGGTAATGTTCCTTATCGGAGGATTTTTCCAAAGCTATGCCGAAGGAATGTACATCTTGGCATTATCTTTGCTGATAAGATGTGTATGGAATATTGTTTACCAAAATAGATTTTTACCCGGGAAGTGATGATAAACAAATATATAACAGCCACAATCCTGGCCGTAGTTTCAAGCAGTCTGGCTGAAGCCCAGATATCAAGGCCAGTGCCGCGACTTGTCGTCAATATAACAATAGACCAGTTGCGCACAGACTATATTGAGGCTTTCATGCCTTCATACGGCAGCAATGGCTTTAAAAAGTTGTTCCAAAACGGCGTTGTATATTACAATGCCCAATATACATTCGCCCCTGTCGACCGTGCATCGTCCATAGCGTCGATTGCTACAGGCACGTCACCGTCGCACAACGGCATTACAGGATTTAAGTGGCTTGACAAAAATTCACTCATACCGGTCAACTGTGTTGACGACAACGAGTATGATGGGATATTCACAAAGGAAAAGTCCTCTCCAAAGAACATCGCGACGACTACTATCACCGACGAACTCAAAATAGCTACTGACGGTGATGGTAAGGTATTCAGCATTGCCATGGACCGCGATGCGGCCATCATTGGCGGCGGCCATGCGGCAGACGGCGCAATATGGTTCAACAAGGACAATATGTGCTGGTGCTCGTCGACATACTACTATAAAAAAGCTCCAAGCTGGCTCGAATCATACAACTTGTTGTACGTCAACTCATTTACAAATGACAACATCAACGCCAACATAACAAATGTAGCCCTGCAGTGCATCGATTCAAACGGCATGGGAGCAGACAACGTGCCTGACATGCTGTCACTGACATACGATGCGCAGGTTCCTATAGAAAAGGACGTCCTCAACAAGCAACAACTGCAATATAAATATATCCAACTGGACAAGGAACTTGAAAAGCTCACTACAAAAATAGAGAACAAGCTTGGCAAGCATAATGTACTTTTCATCGTTACCAGCACCGGATATTGCAACGAGAAAGAGGTAGACTACGCAAAATACAGAATACCGAGCGGAACATTCTACATGGACCGTACGGCAAATCTTCTTAACGTTTATCTCGGAGCCATTTATGGGCAAGACAAATACGTAGAGAACTGTTTTTACAACCAGATATTCTTTAATATAAGGCAAATTGAGCTGAAACGAATCAACCTCAGTGAGCTGCTTAGCCGTGCACAGACATTCATTATGCAGCTGTCTGGCGTAAGCAACGTGTTCACCAGCAAAAACCTGCTTCTGTCTTCAGGTGACAATGGCTCAAGACTTAGAAACTGGTACAACCCTAATAATTGCGGAGACATAATCATCGAAGTTTCCCCCGGATGGAAACTTCTGAACGAAGAGAATTTCCAACAATACTTATCAAAGGAAAGCACAATGCCCTTTCCGCTTATATTCTACGGTACGGGCTTTGTCGCGAAAGAAATAACCACACCCATCACTATCGACAGGGTTGCACCAACGATAGCTAAATCAATCCGCATAAGGGCGCCAAACGCATGCACGGCCGCACCTTTATATTAACATATAATCAAACAACAGAATTAGGAAACAACGTGCGGAATGAACGGCAGAACCGGTAATTTCTGCATAAATATATCACAATCAAGAAGAAAAGAAATTAAGATAAAATGGGATTTAATAGTTTTTTAAAGTCACTTTTCGGTGACAAATCCGCAAGAGACATGAAGCAGATACAGCCTATAGTCGAACAGATCAAGGCTGAATATCCTGCAATAAAGGCTCTCGACAACGACGCCCTGCGTGCAAAGACTAAAGAAATACAAAAATACGTACAGGACTCAGCTGCCGAACAGAAGAAAAAGATTGAAGAACTAAAGGCACAAATCGAAGATACACCTATAGATGAAAGAGAAGGCCTGTTCAACCAGATAGACAAATTGGAGAACGAGGTTCTCGAAATATACGAGAAAGCACTCAATGATGTCTTGCCCGTAGCTTTCAGCATAATGAAAGACACGGCACGCCGCTTTGCGGAGAATGATGAAGTTATCGTTACTGCCAACGACTTTGACCGAGAATTGGCTACAACAAAAGACTTTGTCCGAATTGAAGACGATAAGGCTATCTATAGTAACCATTGGATGGCCGGCGGCAACGACATGAAGTGGGACATGGTGCACTATGACGTTCAGTTATTTGGCGGAGTAGTACTTCATCAAGGTAAGATTGCCGAGATGGCCACCGGTGAAGGTAAAACATTAGTAGCGACATTGCCGGTATTCCTCAATGCACTCACAGGCAACGGTGTTCATGTTGTCACCGTGAACGACTACCTTGCTAAACGTGACTCTGAATGGATGGGACCATTATATGAATTCAACGGCTTGTCAGTTGACTGCATAGACAAACACCGTCCGAACACCCCGCAAAGAAGAAAGGCATACCAGGCGGATATCACATTCGGAACAAACAACGAGTTCGGATTTGACTACCTGCGTGACAACATGGCGATATCTCCAGCCGACCTTGTGCAAAGAAAACATAATTATGCCATAGTCGACGAGGTTGACTCTGTGCTCATAGACGATGCACGTACACCACTCATTATATCTGGTCCGGTTCCTAATGGTGACGACCAGATGTTCGAAGAGTATCAACCGCTTGTTGAACGGCTTGTTGACGTACAACGCAAACTGGCTACACAATACCTTGCCGACGCTAAACAGAAGATAACAGAAGGCCGCGAGAAAAACGACCAGAAGTTACAGGACGAAGGCTTCCTTAGCTTATATCGCTCACACAAGGCTCTTCCTAAAAACAAGCCACTCATCAAATACCTTTCAGAAGAAGGTATAAAGGCAGGCATGCTGAAAACTGAAGAGTATTACATGGAGAACAACAACCGCAAAATGCCCGAGGCTGTAGAGCCTCTGTATTTCGTTGTTGACGAAAAACTTAACTCCGTAGACTTAACAGACAAGGGCACAGACTGGCTTGCGAAACAGGTTAACGACAAAGACTTGTTCGTCTTGCCGGACATAACCACCCAATTATCGGCTCTTGAAAACGAGAAAGATCTTGACGACCAGCAACGCCTTGACAAAAAAGACCAACTGCTCAATCACTATGCCGTACAAAGCGAAAGGGTGCATACATTGCAACAATTGCTAAAGGCGTACACTATGTTTAACAAGGACGACGAGTATGTAGTCATGGACGGTGAGGTAAAAATCGTCGATGAACAGACCGGTCGTATCATGGAAGGACGCCAATGGAGTGACGGTTTGCACCAGGCAATAGAAGCCAAAGAGCACGTAAAAGTGAAGGAGGCTACGCAAACTTTCGCCACCATCACCCTGCAAAACTACTTCCGTATGTACCATAAGCTGTCAGGTATGACAGGTACTGCCATCACTGAAGCAGGCGAATTCTGGGACATATACAAGCTTGACGTGGTTGAAATTCCAACCAACAAGCCTGTAATACGTAACGACATGGACGACCGCGTGTACAAGACAGCACGTGAGAAGTACAATGCAGTAATCGAAGAAATTGAAGCAATGCGCAACTCTGGACGTCCTTGTCTTGTAGGTACCACGTCCGTGGAAATATCTGAATTACTGAGCAAAATGCTCCAGATGCGCCATATACCGCATAATGTCCTTAACGCCAAGCTCCACCAGAAAGAAGCTAATATCGTAGCTGAGGCTGGTCAAAGTACACTCGGCAAGGTAACCATCACTGACCCAGACGGAACCACCCATACCGAGGAACGTCTGCTTGGAGCCGTAACCATAGCTACCAACATGGCCGGTCGTGGTACTGACATCAAGCTGTCACCAGAGGTTAAGGCCGCTGGTGGTCTTGCTATTATAGGTACTGAACGTCATGAAAGCCGCCGTGTGGACCGACAGTTGCGCGGACGTGCCGGTAGACAAGGCGACCCTGGAAGCTCAGTCTTCTATGTAAGCCTTGAAGATAAGCTTATGCGCCTGTTCGCAAGCGAGCGCATCGCCAGGGTTATGGACCGTCTCGGATTTAAGGACGGCGAACGTATCGAAAGCCCGATGATTACAAAAAATATCGAGAGGGCACAAAAGAAAGTGGAAGAAAACAACTTTGGTATCCGAAAACGCCTGCTCGAATACGACGATGTCATGAATAAACAGCGTACCGTTGTATACGAAAAACGCCGTCACGCACTTATGGGCGAGCGCATTGGCATGGATATCACGAATATAATCTGGGACCGTGTGGTCGAAATTATCGACAAGAATGATTACGAAGGATGCAAGGACGAGTTCTTGAAAGTGCTTGCAATGGAATGCCCGTTTACTTTCGAAGAGTTCACAAATGAGGACCATAACACATTGGCTGAAAAGGCGTTCCAGATGTCAATGGCCGACTTCAAACGCAAAACCGACCGCATTCAGTCTGTGGGATGGCCCGTCATTAAGGAAGTATATGAGAATCAAGGCGACCGCTACGAACGTATCATGGTGCCGATAACCGACGGAAAACGAATATATAACATCCCATGTAATCTGAAAGAGGCTTACGACACTGAATGTAAAAGCGTTGTAAAACAATTCGAGAAGGCCATCCTGCTCAACACCATTGACGATTGTTGGAAGGAGAACCTACGTGCTCTTGACGAACTGCGCCATAGCGTACAAAACGCTTCATACGAGCAAAAAGACCCATTGGTAATCTTCAAGCTCGAAAGTGTCAAACTGTTCGATGATATGGTTAACCAGATGAATAATCGAATAGTAGGCGTGCTGATGAGAGCCCAAATACCGGAAATACAACGTGAGGAGGTTCGCGAGGCCGCTCCGGAGCAGAGAAGCCAGAGATACACAGAACAAAAAGCAGATCTCGACAATCCGGCACAGCGTGCAGCAGCAAACCAGGATACTCGACAGAATGCAGAGGTAAGGAGGCAACCCATCCGCAAGGATAAGTTGCCGGGTCGCAATGATCCATGCCCATGCGGAAGTGGTAAAAAGTTCAAGAACTGCCATGGCAGGGGACTTGTATAACAACCATACATAAACACGACCAAGAGCCAGGAAAAAATGCATTGGCGTACAACCACGTCGGCAATAGTTTTCTTGGCTCTTGTTTTTATCCAGCAATCCCATAAACCGAAAAATATGAAAATCGACATAAACGGCCTGAAAAAGGCATTTGGAGATAAAACTGCCGTAGATATACCAACCTTTACCGTCTACGACGGCGAAATCCTCGGTCTTGTAGGCAACAACGGGGCTGGCAAGACCACACTTTTCCGCCTGCTGCTCGACCTGATAAAGGCCGACGGCGGAACGGTAACAATGACCATAAGCAACGATGAAGGAACGCAGGTGACCATCAACCCTTCAGAATCGGAAAATTGGAAACCCGTCACTGGGGCTTATATCGACGAGGGATTCCTCATCGACTTCCTCACGCCCGAGGAATATTTCAGGTTCATCGGCAAGGTCAACGGCCTTACCGACAACGAAACCGACAGCCGCGTAGCCTCCTTCGAACACTTCATGAATGGTGAGGTACTCGGACAAAAGAAACTGATACGCAACTATTCAGCCGGCAACAAGCAAAAAATAGGGATAATATCGGCATTCATCAACAACCCACAACTGCTCGTACTCGACGAACCCTTCAACTTCCTTGACCCCACAAGCCAGAACATACTGATGCACCTTATCAAGGACTACAATGCCAAGACTGGCGCAACAATACTGATAAGCAGCCATAACCTGACACATACAGTTGAAATATCAACACGCATAGCGCTGCTCGAAAGCGGCTTGATAATCAACGACCTGCCCAACACAGAGGGCAGTGCAGCCAAAGTACTTGAAGACTATTTCAACCGTTGACACCCGACACAAAGCCCGCCGACTGAAATCCGAAATGCAGACAACTGTACGTACCTTGAGATATTTGTAACCTACTCATTTAATCATAACTAATCACAAAGACTACTCTGTGTATGCGGTTAAGCTGATTCCATACAACAGAACAGCGGATAAACATTAAATATATGGCAAATCACGTTGCAAAAGGCCCTATTTCGCATGCTAAAATGCCACCTTTCGCAACGTGATTTGCCGTATATTGTTAAACAGCTGACCACCAGACAATTACAGAGATATCTGTTTACGCAGTACATCTGACTCCTTAATATTTACCCACAAATGACATGAATAACATCGACAGAACCATGTTTTTGAAAGTAAAACACACAGAAAGTCAGACTAAATATAAAAATTTTAATTAAAAACAGCGACAAAAAGTAATTTATTGTAAATAAAATATTATCTTTGCAAAAAATAAATCAATGTTTTTCTTTATTATTAACTTAATAAAATTAATGCGTATGAAAAGTATTACAAGATGTATTGCTTTGTTGTCATTGGCATTTGCCACTGTGTCCGCAACAACGGTCACGGCACAAGAAAACAAAGTAAAGAGTCCCATTTTACAAAAATTAACGGGTGGGGGTAAACCTGTAGCCTTTGCCGCTCCACGGTCGGCAAAACCACTTGTTCCGGTGTTCGGAGCTGACAAATTCCGTGATGCACGATACATTGCGCCTCGAAATGAGTCCATAGACCCGTCGGTCACAATCGGTCCGACTACAAGTTGGGGCGTTATCAATGGTCCGGACAATTCTGAATGGTTGTTCAAGCAGTCGAACACCATTGAGGGATTTTCGAGTATCAGGACATCGGAGATAACGATTTACAATAATGATTATCAAGAGGTTGGCACGTTTACAATCAACATTCCCGCGGAAAGAAGAGTGAACGACATACAGGTGTTCGGTACGGTTACCAACAGGTTTTTCGATCTTGACGCCAACACATATGAGCTTACGGTATATCTCCATGAGATAGGAGCAGACTACTCACAAATAGGAACGATTGATGTATATTCGATAACTGACGGTACGCTCGTAACGTCATATTCAGCCTCAAACGCCCTTTACTACAGCACTACAGAGAATTTCACCACCTACCAGCGTTACATTTTCGTCAATCAAGAACTACAAGACGACGGTTACTATCTCAACGCAAGCGTGTACGCCCCAGCATCTTACGCCTCAGACACACCCGTGCTTGAGCATACGTTCATGATTCCGTCTGACAATCTTCAATACAGTGACGGTCCTTACCTTAATTATTACAACATCGACGGCGAGCCTTACTTCGTTGTTTCGCAATACGAGAAGCCTTACGTATCGGACTACGACGAAAACTGGAACCCTATAGCCACCGAAGACAACAATTACCTCATAACCGTATATGACAGGAACTTCGACCAGGTAAGCCAGCTGAAGCTGCCCGTTGAACAGCAGGACGGTGCACTGTACACATTCTACACGTTCGGCTTCTTCTCGTATAACGACCTTTGCCGTGGCGACTATACCGGCGACGACCAGTTCAATTTCATCGTTACACGTTACGATTACACGGTAGGCAACGATGAAGACTACAAATACGACATTCTTGTTTATGACGAATCGGCCAATCTCGTCAACACCATCGGTTCTGACCTTACCACATGGATGCAGCTCAGCGACATCGAGGGTCAGCCCAGGCAGTATGCACTCGTTCATATCGACGAAGCAAGCGAGTCAATACAAATGGTCAACGTGCCGAGTTGTGAAACAGTAGTCACATTCCCAGGCGAACTCAACGGTGACCTGCTGTCAACCAATCTCGACCGCTATCCGAAGGGTGACAGCTATCAGTATGTCATTGCTCTCGGCAACGGATACGATGACGGCAACGGCAATACGATTACGAAGATTGGCTGGTACAACCCCGATCTCACGCTCGACCACTTCGCAAACATCAATCTTGGCAGCAACGGAATCTTCGCCCAGCACTATTTCGTTACAGGTTCACTCAACCCCTATCTGTTCAACACTGACGACCAGCATGAATACATACTGATAGGAACATTTGAGAATGCTGCCGGCTCCAACGACAACATACTCTGCATAGCTAACGACAATGGCGAACTGAAATACCAGTTTGCTGGCGACGACACTAAGGGTGCCTACAATTTCGGTTATCTGAGCGGGGCTACAACTGACAATCCGAAACTGCTTGTAGGATTCATGAACGACGAGAGCGAGTTCACGCTTGATGCATACAACCTGCCGTTCAGCATGTTTGCCGGCGGAAGTGGCCAAGAAGATGACCCGTATATCATCGAAACCCCGGGCGACCTTAACCAAATGCGTAAATCACCTTCGGCATATTACGCACTGGCCAACGACCTCGATATGAGTAAATTCTACGGAAAATTCAAGCCGGTAGACGCTTTTAGCGGAGGATTTGACGGCCGTGGCAACTCTATTGACAATCTTGTCATTGACGGAAGCCAGTCAAGCACCGGTATGTTCGGAAACGCTACGGAATGCGGCGAAATAAAGAACGTAACGTTCAACAGTCCCGTAATAGATGTAGAGTCAAACAGTTTCTATGCAGGAATTGTAGCCGGTATGCTGTCGGGTGAGGCTGCTGCGATAAGCAACGTACAAGTAAACAACGCCTTGATCACAGGCGACGAGACATTCTCAGGCTACATTGGCGGCCTCGTGGGTGAAATAACCAGCAATTCTTCAGTGTCGCAGTGTAAAGTCAATAATATTACTATAAACGCTCCCGAAGCAAAAGGCGTAGGCGGCCTTGCTGGTGATTCGCGTACAGGCACGTCGTTTACTGCTTCGTCTGCAAGCGGAAGCATAACCGCAGCCAGCAATATTGGAGGTATCGTCGGATCTGCCGGTAACGACGTTACGGTAACCAACTGCCATGCTGACATGACCCTTAAGGGCAAAAACACGATAGGTGGTATTGCAGGTGAATCGTCAAGAGGCCGGATAAGCAATAACTACAGCCGAGGCAGCATAACAGCGACTGAGGCTGACCGATGGAGCGGTAACTATAACGTAGGCGGAATAATAGGCGACCTGGGAACCGACTGGAGCGGCTCAACGACTATTGTTGCGACCGGCAACCTTGCCGCAATAGAGTCTGTAACCCTTCCCGAGAATGCGGAGGCAAAGGCCGTACACCGTATCGTAGGCCGCAGCATTGCCGACGAAGAGTGGAATGAAGGCGAGGAACCGCGCACGGAAGTAGGTCTGGCCAACAACTATGCAATAGCAGAAATGACGATAAACGGCGCTACGACGACATCAGAGGACGCTACAACTGTTGAAGGCGCAGATGTTGCAGGTGCCGATCTGAGCGACGACTTCTTTACAGGAAAGCTCGGCTTTGCATACGGCACTACTGCCGAAGAGCCTTGGAAGGCAACGGAAACAGCGTTCCCGATACTGTTCTTCGAAAACGTGGCAACAGACATAACACTTGACAAGACTACGGCCGAGATGGTTGCGGGTGAAGAGATTCGTCTCACTGCCACCGTTGAGGGCTCGTCAGACGAGAGAGTCGAGTTCACTTCGAGCAACCCTGCTGTAGCACAAATAGTATCTGTTGAAGCTGAAGGCAACACTGCCGTTGCCGTAATACGCTGCATGGCAGAGGGAACAGCCACCATTACAGCTTCGATAGACGGACTGAGTGCCACCTGCCAGATAACAGCCACATCAACAGGTATAGAGGACGTAACGGCAACACGCGATACGGGCATACATGTAGCAGGTGGTGTCGTTACTGCTGACAACGCCGTACGCATTGAAGTATTCGGCATTAACGGCAACAAGGTTGCTTCCGCTGGAGGCAGTCGTGCCGAGGTAGGTTCACTGCCTGCAGGTGTCTACGTTGTTGTGGCAACTGACGCAGCCGGGAAGCGTTCTACCGTAAAGGTTGTATTGAGATGACAAACAACTGTTTATAGCTGATAATACAATACATGGCCTTTTGCTTCATGAAAGGCCATGTATTACACGCTAAAATGCCGCCTTTTGTATTCCAAAAGGCGGCATTTTACAATGGCAGGCATGACGTGTTACCAACACGTTGGTTTCCAACGGGGACATTCATCAGATTATATATCTATCCGTTAGCAAGCCCCGCACAGACGCAATAACAGAGTACACATCATCATTATTAGGTATTTTACGGGCTGACATATTGTAAGTCCGTATTTTTTGTTACTTTTGCATTGCACTTTAATAGAACCATAAATGAGACTATCTGAACTGAAGACTGGAGAAAAAGGCGTTATAGTAAAAGTACTGGGGCACGGCGGCTTCCGGAAACGCATTGTGGAAATGGGTTTCATACGCGGCAAAATCGTCACTGTTCTGCTCAACGCTCCACTCCAAGACCCCGTAAAATATAAGATAATGGGTTATGAGATATCATTACGGCATACTGAAGCCGCAATGATAGAAGTGATGTCTACCAACGAGGCACGACAGTTGGAAGAAGAGGAAGCACGAAAACTTGGCATGACGGAAATATCAGATAGTGTCGGCACGGAAGACGGCAACGTTACAGACGAACAGTTGCACAGGGCAGCCATAAAAAAAAGCCATACTATAAACGTGGCCCTTGTAGGCAATCCTAACTGCGGAAAAACCTCTTTGTTCAACTTCGCCTCCGGGGCACATGAACGGGTTGGCAACTATTCCGGGGTAACAGTAGACGCGAAAGAAGGACACGCACAATTTGAAGGCTACCAATTCAACCTTGTCGATCTGCCAGGTACATACTCTCTATCGGCATACAGTCCCGAAGAACTTTATGTAAGAAAACAAATCATAGAAAACACTCCTGACGTCATCATCAACGTAATCGACGCAAGTAATATCGAACGAAACTTATACCTAACCACGCAATTGGTCGACATGAACCTCAAAATTGTAGGTGCGCTCAACATGTTCGACGAATTTGAATCACGTGGAGACAAACTCGATTATAACGTGCTGGGCGAGTTGTTCGGCATACCCTTAGTCCCAACAGTATTCAAGAGCGGACGTGGAGTTGAGGAACTGTTCAAGACTGTCATAGACATATATGAAGGCCGTCCTGTACCAGGTAAAAGCGGAATACGCCACATTCACCTGAATCACGGGAAATACATCGAGCAGGCAATAGAGGATGTTAAAAAGGAAATTCAAAAAAACGAACAGATCAGATACAAGTATTCAACCCGCTTTCTATCAATAAAGCTACTTGAAAAAGATTCAAAGGCAGAAGAGCTGGCTATGTCATTACCCAACGGACGGGAAATAATATCCACACGTAACAGCGCCGCCGAATACATCATGAAGGAAACAAAAGAAGATAGTGAGACTGCCATCATGAACGCTAAATACGGCATAATACACGGCGCATTGCATGAGGCGGGCTGCGAGGAAGGGACAAAGACCGACACATATCAGACAACACATGTCATTGACTCGATAATAACCAACAGATACATAGGCTTTCCTTTGTTCTTCCTGTTCCTATATATAATGTTCGAGGTGACGTTCACTCTCGGCCAATATCCTATGGACTGGCTCGACGCAGGAGTAGGAGCACTGGGCGACTGGATTAAATCCACACTGCCGGACGGTCCATTAAAAGCCATGCTTGCCGACGGCGTAATAGGCGGCGTCGGCTCGGTTATCGTATTCCTGCCACAAATCCTGATCCTATATGCATTCATCTCTTTCATGGAGGACTCAGGATACATGGCACGTGCAGCATTCATTATGGATAAGCTCATGCATAAAATGGGATTACATGGAAAATCATTCATTCCACTTATCATGGGTTTCGGATGCAATGTACCAGCTGTCATGGCCACACGTACCATAGAAAGCCGTCGCAGCCGACTAATCACAATACTTGTATTGCCGCTGATGAGCTGCAGCGCGCGTATGCCTATATACATAATGATAATAGGCACTTTCTTCGCCGCCAAGTACCAATCGTTAATCATGATATCACTCTATGCTGCCGGCATACTGTTAGCTGTGCTTATGAGCCGCATATTCAGCCGTTGGCTCGTGAAAGGAGACGACACCCCGTTTGTCATGGAACTACCCCCCTACCGCTTCCCTACGGCCAAGGCTATGGCACGCCACACATGGGAGAAGGGGCGACAATACCTAAAAAAAATGGGAGGCATAATCCTCGTGGCAAGCATAATTGTATGGGCGTTAGGATATTTCCCCCATAATGACAGTCTCTCGCCACAGGCCCAACAAGAACAAAGCTACATTGGACACATCGGCAAGGCAATAGAACCTGTATTCCGCCCACAAGGATTTGACTGGAAACTTGACGTAAGCCTCATTGCAGGAGTCGGAGCAAAAGAGATAGTAGCATCAACAATGGGAGTGCTTTATGCCGACGATGAAACCGTAGCCGATGAGACAGCAGACAACACAAAAAAATACGAACTGTTAAGACAAAAAATGACAGCGGACGGAATAACGCCACTTATCGCCTTTGCCTATCTTCTGTTCGTCCTAATCTATTTCCCATGCATAGCGACAATAGCAGCCGTCAAGGGTGAGACCGGCAGTTGGCGTTGGGCTGCATTCGCTGCAATATATACCACGGCGTTAGCCTGGGTTGTATCAGCCTGTGTTTACCAAATAGGTTGCCTCTTGTCGTAGTGAAATAATCAGGACTAACCGATAACACCCATATAACGTCGTATCAAAAAAGACTATATAAATAAAACAACGCCAAGTAACAACAAGACTTGTCATTGAACTATCAAAGGGCGCATATCGCTATTATGGCACCAAGCAAAATAGCATTATGCGCCCTTTGAAGTTTGACTTGATTAGAACCCAATAAAAAAGGAAACTATAATTACCAGCTTCATAATCCTTTTTTTATTTTTATAATTCATTTATCAGCCAACCATCATCTACCATCCAGTTTTCTGCGTTGAAATTGGTGGTATAATCTGTAATACGTGTATTGACTAATACAACAATACGGCGTAACTTTGCATTTGAAAATACAACGTTACACTGTTATGAACAAAGCTATTAGAATATTAAAAAACTGGACTTTACCTCTCGGCATGTCATGCGGTCTTTTGGGATTTCTTGCCTTTCATTATATCAAGGCATTGTCACCTATAAAACCGGCGACACAGGCTACAGCGGAATTTCTCATGCCGACGGTACTGTTCATTATGCTGTTCGCAACATTCTGTAAGGTCAATCCACGCGACATGCGCATTACAGGATGGCACGTATGGCTTGTATTGTTCCAATTAGCGGCATGTACATGCATTGCGCTATTGCTGCATTTTGAACCTAACTTAAGTTTTGTGTTACCGGCAGAAGGGCTCATGGTATGCCTGGTATGCCCAACAGCAGGGGCTGCCGCGGTAATAACAGGCAAACTCGGTGGCAGCGAAACATCATTAACCACGTACACAATACTAAGTAATTTAGCGGCTGCGGTGATAATACCATTGGTCTTTCCACTGGTTGAAAAACACGCTTACGCCTCCTTCCTTAGCCAGTTTATAACCATACTGCGTCATGTATTCCCGCTATTGGTGTTCCCCTTCCTCCTGGCATGGGGACTGCGCGAGTTCTTCCCGAATGCGCACAAGCAAGTGGTTGCCTATTGCCACAATTTGGCTTTCTACTTATGGGGCTTCGGCCTGATACTGTCTGTAGGGCAAACATGCCGTTTTCTTGCCGACAGTCCTGTTAGCGCAAACGTCAAATGGACACTATCTCTCGTAAGCCTTGTTGCCTGCATCCTACAATTCTGCCTTGGGAAAAGCATTGGGGCTGCCTACGGAGAACGCATAGGTGGCGGACAGGGCCTTGGGCAGAAGAACACAATCTTTGCCATTTGGGTGACATATACGTATCTAACGCCCGTATTGTCAGTAGCTCCAGGCACGTATATAATCTGGCAAAACATATTCAACTCGTGGCAACTTTGGCGTAAACAAAGGGCTGAAGAAAAGAACAACCGACAAACATATTAATAACGACGGTAGAATGCTGATTCCCTTTAGGAAGCGCAACGAGCGAAGGAACCCTGTTCAAGGATCCAGTAATCAAAAAGATTGCCGAAGCACACGGTAAGACTCCAGCACAAATCATACTGCGCTGGCACATACAAGATGGATTCTCCATAATACCCTGTGCGTCAACCCCCGACTACATAAAAGAGAACATCAGGATTTTCGACTTCGCACTGACCGACGACGAAATGCGGCAAATGCGCTCGCTCAACAAGGAAAAAAGATTCTTCAACATGCCACTGAAAGACAAAGAACGCATTTACTTGAACACCTAAATGAACGATTGAACTATCGTAAACAGAACATTTCGGAGGAACAACAAGAATAAGAAAAGATGCGTTCGAAATGCTTATAAACAGGCAAGCACTGTGCTTTGACAGTATAACTCGGCGCTTCGGAGTGCATTAATTTGCCTTACCGTTAATATATTAATTCGTATAAGGAAATGGACGGCCACACAAAAGGCCATGTTTCAACTCGCAAAAGATGGCATTTCAGATGACGAAATACCGTCTTTTATAACATAAAAGACGGTATTTTACATACTATAAAAACAATAATGTCTTTTCCTGAAATAGGTTGACAGTTTTTGTTTAAATAAACTACATTATTTTA
>OHVN01000026.1_pt1 | contig 95565 bp, 60 predicted proteins | sample 1579481 | NCBI WGS metagenome assembly OHVN01 (sample SAMEA3882532, study PRJEB24775) | human gut metagenome | biome: human-associated habitat; feature: intestine environment; material: feces | place: Netherlands | collected 2009/2010 | reverse complement strand
GTGCGGCGCTGCCAAGGCACTGATCGAGATCGGCCACGCAAATAGCGTCGTCGCCTGCGCAAGCCACGGCGTGTATGTGGTGTGCGACGGCATGGGTGGCGGCAAGGGCGGCAAGCAGGCCAGTTCCGATGTTGCGGAACGGTTCGCGCGTTTGGCCGAACTGCCGACGCGCGATCTTGACGCGATTGACGAAACGCTGATCCTTGCCCAGCAGGAGGTGCTCCGTCTGGGTGAGCAGCTCGGCGGCGTTGCGGGTACTACCATCAGCGGCGTGCTGCTGCCGACGCGTGTCGGCGATGACGCGATATGTTCCGACGAACGGTGTTACATCGTCAATGTGGGCGATTCCCGCACGTACCATATGCGCGCCGACGGCAATGGCGCGTGGCTGGCGGATTCGCTGACGTGCATCACCCGCGACCATTCGGAACGGCAGAACGCCATCGATTCGGGGCAGATGCTGCCCGATGAGGCGAGCCGTTGCATTCCGCGCAACATCATCACGCAATGTGTCGGCGCGCCTGCCGGCATCCAGCCTGACTGGTACGCCGCGCGTGCGGACGGACGGTTCATCATCTGTTCCGATGGGCTGCATGCGCAGATCGGCCGTGAGCAGCTTGCCGAGATCGCGGCGGCGTACGCCGACCCGCAGATGGCCGCGGACATGCTGGTACGCGCCGCGCTGAACGCCGGCGGCCGCGACAACATCACCGTCATCGTGGTGGATATGCGTTCCGATATGCCGTGCGACGAGGATTGGAACGTCAGCAAGATCGGCGATGACGAGGATATCGACGATGCGCTGGACGGTACGTTGCAAACGTTACGAGTCATTCAATAAGATGGTTACAGACCACGAGACAAGGAGATCATGATGGTCGATTTCGATGCCGCGGTGGCGGCCGTGCAGGATCCGAACGCCGATCCCGTGTTCCTGGCGAAAATCGCGTACGAGAATCCGGAATTCGGTGCGAATGTCGTTGCCAATCCGCGAGCGTACCCGGGTCTGAAGCGTTGGGTCGCCGAATTCGGCGATGAGCGCGCCCGCCAGCAGCTGGTGGCGATGGGCTGGCCGGTTCCGCAAAATGGCGTGCAGCCGCAGCCGATTGCCGAACCGACGGCCCAGCCAATGGCCGAACCGGTTGCCGAACAGGTCCAGCCGGAACAGCAGTATCAGCCGGCAGTGGCGGAACAGTTCCAGCAGAAGCAGCAGTATCAGCCGGAACAGCCGGTGAACCAGCAATACGGTCAGGACGCTGCCTATGCGGCGTCTAACGAGGCTTCGACCGAGTATGTCGACCCATACATGAATCCCGCCGATTTGTCCGAAGTGGCCGATTATTCATCGAGCCAGCCGCAGAACGAACCGGAACAGCAGTATGCCGAACAGCAGTATGCCGCGGCCCAGGAATCGCCGGCAGACGCGGGGTTCACCGCGGAACTGGCCATGACCACCACCGATCAGATGTTGATGGCCCGTATCGCCAGCGAAGCGCCGGAGCTTCGTCCGTGTCTTGCGCGCAATCCGTACATCTATCCGGAATTGCTTGCCTGGCTTGGCCAGTTGAACGATTCGGCCATCAACGCGGCCATTCGTCTGCGCCAGCAGTGAGCTAACGCCGATTATCAGACCATTTGAAACATAAGGGGTTGTCGCGGGAATCTCCGTGACAACCCCTTATCGTCTTACCGCTAACCGTCCGCGCCGACGCTGTCAACACAAATCGTCAACGCAGTCCGTCAGCGTAATCGTGTCTTCACTGACAAACGCCCTCACTGTTTGCGGAATTGGAAGAACTGGTCGCCGATACGCACCGTGCATGGCGCCTCCAGCTGCATCGGCTTGTGTTCCACTTTGGTTTCGACATCGTCTTGGATGATGTACGTGCCGTTGAGCGAACCGTAATCCTCTATCCACAGCGTGCCATCCTGGTCGAAGCTGATCGCCGCATGGTTGCGTGAGATTGTGCGCGTCGGATCCTCCAGCTTGACCGATTTGGCGCCGGCGGGCACTTCGGCCGAAGGCTTGCGGCCAAGGAGCACGCCCATATCCACGATCACCTGCTGTCCGGTCTGCTCGTTGTCCAGCACGTACGTGTGCTTCGGCTGCTTCATGGTGAAGGCTTCGGAAAGCACGGTGCCGTCCCAGTCGATATCGTCCTCGTCCGAAACGGCAGCGTCGCCCTTCGCAACGGAAACATCCTGCATATCGTGGTCGTCCGATTCGTTCTGTGCGGCGAGCCGTTCGCGTGTTTCCAAGGAATCGGCGGCATTGTCGACGGGTTCGGCTGTGGGTTGCGCCATCACCGTGACGTCATCGTCATACCACCCTGGTTCGGGCGGCGGCGGGTAAGGTAGAAAACTCATATTCCCATTGTAGGAAGGTGACGTCCATGCCGTCTGACGATACTCATTCTGCAATACGATGCTCGCATATTCCGTCTCAAAATATTATGCTGTAACTCGTCAAAAGAGACGGACACGTCGATGTTTCCCTCCGTGTTCACGGATTCGACATTCAAAAAGGAAAAAGGATAAGAAGGACTTTTCTCATGGCGAACACTCCTCCGTATGGTCAACCGCAGAATGGGCAACCGCAGTATAACCAGCCTCCGCAGCCGCAGGCGCCAAACTACAGTCAGCCACAGCCGGGCGGGCCTCAATACGGACAGCCGCAACCCATGCCATACGGCCAGCCGCAGCAATACGGACAACCGCAACCTTATGGACAGCCTCAGCCGCCGATGCCGCAGTATGGTCAGCCGCGGCCGATGCCGTACGGTCAGCCCGCCATGCCCCAGCCCACCGCGTCTCAACCGGCGGTTCCACAGCCTGCGATGCCACAATATGCCCAATCGCAACAATACGGTCAGCCGCAACCGCCAATGCCCGGCAACTTTCCTTCCCAGCAAGCCGGCGCCGCGGCCAAAAATAAGCCGCCGGTCGCCATTATCATCGGCGCGGTGGCCGCAGTCGTCGTCATCGCGCTGGCAGCGGTGTTCTTCCTTACGAATCGCGTCAGCCGTTCCGATTACGAGGAAGCGCTGGTCCAAACGCAGGCGTTGGAAAGCAGCTATACAGCCATCAATGAGGAATTCAGCTCGGCGGCGAGCGCAACGGACAACGATTCATCCTCCGCTTATGACGAGGGCAAGAAGAAGTTGAAGACCTTCAAGCAGGACAGCGACAAGCTGGCTGCCATGAAGGCCGTGAAGAAAGACAAGGACGTCAAGGAGAAGTACGAGACGTTCGAGCAGGACCGTGCGAAATACGAGAGGTACATGAACGATCTGGCCCAGACCATGCCCGCGCTCATGAAGATGACGCACACCTGCACGAAGCTGCCGAAATTCGACTCCGCCGACATGTCTTCGTACTATCGCGATCTTTCCAAGGCGCTCGAAAGCTGTGCCGCCGACGCCGGCGATCTGGCCAAGGTTCCCATCAAGTCCTATGCCGAGTATGGCGCGGATATGCAGGAAAGCGTCAGCAAGAAGAAGGACATTGTGGATCAGATGGCCGATCTGAATCTCAACGATATCGAGTATGGGTCCGCCGATTACGAAAAGCTTCAGGATCTTCATGCGAAGATGTCCGACATCGATTCGCCGACCCTGGATCAGTCCGATTTGCAAAAGGCCGCGAAGGAGGCCGATCTCAGCGGTTCGTTGAAGGATCTGGAAACCACGCTTTCGGAGAAGATCAAGTAACGTCAAAAGACGACTGCGAAACCCTCCCCCGCGATTAATCCACAACCTCGCAATCCCACGACATATAGATATAGCGAAAGGCGGAACCGACCGGTATTGGTCGGTTCCGCCTTTCGCTATGTCAGATGATTCGTCTGTCGACTATCGTGAGGGGAATCTCACAGGGTGTCGCCCAGATCGGTCTGGCCGCCGTTGTCGTCCAGGAAGTCATCCGGGTTGAAGTCATCGCCCAGCTTCAGGTCGCCGAAGTCGATGTTGGAGAAGTCCACATCGGACAGGTCGGTGTCGCCGAAGGAGCTGTCGGTGCCTTCGCCGCCCAAACCGAAGTTCGGGTAGATGGTGTCGCGGATGGCCTTGTCGGGCTCCACCGTGGCATTGCGGTAACGGGCGAGGCCGGTACCTGCCGGGATAAGCTTACCGATGATGACGTTCTCCTTGAGGCCCTTCAGGTCATCGACCTTCTGGTTCAGGGCGGCTTCGGTGAGCACGCGGGTGGTCTCCTGGAAGGAGGCCGCGGACAGCCAGGAATCGGTGGCCAGCGAAGCCTTGGTGATGCCCATCAGCTCCGGACGGCCGGCGGCCGGCTTGCCACCGTTCTTCACGGCTTCCATGTTGGCGGCCTTGAAGCGTGCCTTGTCCACGAGTTCGCCCGGCAGCAGGTCGGTGTCGCCGGAGTCGATCACGGTGATGCGACGCAGCATCTGGTGCACGATGACCTCGATGTGCTTGTCGTGGATATCCACGCCCTGGGAGCGGTACACGGTGTGCACTTCCTCCACGATGTTCACCTGTGCGGCGCGCGGGCCGAGGATGCGCAGGATCTTCTTCGGGTCGACGGAGCCTTCGATGAGCTGGGTGCCGGCTTCGACATGGTCGCCGTCCTTGACCAGCATCGGCGCACGACGGGTCACCGGGTAGACGATCGGCTCGACGGAGTCGTCGTCCGGCTTCAGGGTGACCTGACGGCCGCGCTCGGTGTCTTCCACCTTGACCACGCCGGCGAACTCCGCGATCGGAGCCTCGCCCTTCGGGGTACGGGCTTCGAAAAGCTCGGTGACACGCGGAAGACCCTGGGTGATATCGGAAGCGGAAGCGACGCCGCCGGAGTGGAAGGAACGCAGCGTCAGCTGGGTACCAGGCTCACCGATGGACTGTGCCGCCACGATGCCGACGGCCTCGCCGACGTCCACCAGCTTGTTGGTGGCCAGGGACCAGCCGTAGCACTTGGCGCACACGCCACGCTTGGATTCGCAGGTCAGCACGGAACGGGCCTTGACCTCTTCCACGCCGTGGGCAACGAGATCGTTGAGCACGTCCATGGACAGGGCGTCGCCGGCCTTGTACAGCACGGTCTCGCCGTCGGCCGGGTCGATGACGTCGGCCGCGAGCAGACGGGAGTACGGGCCACCGTCGGCGGCCTTGACCAGGTGCAGATTGCCTTCGGCATCGCGTTCGCCGACCTTCATGGTCAGGCCGCGCTTGGTGCCGCAGTCCTCCTCACGCACGATCACGTCCTGGGAGACGTCCACCAGACGACGGGTCAGGTAGCCAGACTCTGCGGTACGCAGTGCGGTATCGGCCAGACCCTTACGCGCGCCGTGCTGGGAGATGAAGTATTCCAGCACGGACAGGCCCTTACGGTAGTTGGACTTGACCGGTCGAGGAATGATCTCGCCCTTCGGGTTTGCCACCAGGCCTCGCATACCTGCGATCTGGTTGATCTGCATCATGTTTCCTCGTGCACCGGACTGCACGATGATGGCCAGGTTGTTCTTGGAATCGAAGTGTTCCTCAACCGCCTCGGAGACCTCGCTGGTGCACTTGGTCCACAGGTCGACCAGTTCCTGACGACGCTCCTCTTCGGTGAGCATACCGATTTCGTAGTTCTCGTTAACCTTGTCGGCTTCGCCTTCGTACTTTTCGATGTACTCGTCCAGTTCCGGCGGCTGGATAACGTCGGAGAACGCGAAGGACACGCCGGACCACGGTGCGCGGGTGAAGCCCAGATCCTTCAGGGCGTCCAGCGTCACGGCCACCTGAGCGGTGGAGTAACGGGTCGCGATGTCGTCGACGATCTTGCTCAGACGCTTCTTCGGCGCCTGCTCGTTGACGAACGGGTAGTCGACCGGCAAAGTGCCGTTGAACAGGATACGGCCGTAGGAGGTGGCGAACAGGACGGAGCCGTCATGGAAACGCTCCTCCTTGACCACGTCCGGGCTGCCCGGTTCCGGATCGACGACCTTGACCTCGCCCGGCTCCCAGTCCTTCGGCAGCACGAAGTCCTGCGGAAGGCGGATGAGCACCTTGGCCTGCATGTCGATCTCGTGCTTGTCGAGCGCCATTTCGGCCTCTTCCAGCGAGGAGAACACGCGGCCCTGGCCCTTGGCGCCGTCGATGACGGTGGTCAGGTAGTACAGACCGAGGATCATGTCCTGGCTCGGCATGGTCACGGTGTGACCGTCTGCCGGCTTCAGGATGTTGTCGGAAGCCATCATCAGGGAACGGGCCTCAGCCTGGGCTTCGGCAGACAGCGGCAGGTGGACTGCCATCTGATCGCCATCGAAGTCGGCGTTGAATGCGGCGCAGGCAAGCGGCGGCAGGTGGATGGCCTTGCCTTCCACCAGGATCGGCTCGAATGCCTGGATGCCCAGACGGTGCAGCGTAGGTGCACGGTTCAGGAGCACCGGATGCTCGGAGATGACCTCTTCGAGCACGCCCCACACTTCGGAGTCGGCGCGGTCCACGAGGCGCTTGGCGCTCTTCATGTTCTGCGCGAAGCCCTGGTCCACGAGGCGCTTGATGACGAACGGCTTGAACAGCTCGAGGGCCATCGGCTTCGGCAGACCGCACTGGTGCATGCGCAGGGACGGGCCGACCACGATCACGGAACGGCCAGAGTAATCCACACGCTTACCGAGCAGGTTCTGACGGAAACGGCCCTGCTTGCCCTTGAGCATGTCGCTCAGGGACTTGAGCGGACGGTTCGAAGCGCCGGTGACCGGACGGCCACGACGGCCGTTGTCGAACAGGGAGTCGACGGCTTCCTGGAGCATGCGCTTCTCGTTGTTGAGCATGATCTCCGGGGCGCCGAGCTCGATGAGGCGCTTCAGACGGTTGTTACGGTTGATCACACGACGGTAGAGGTCGTTGAGGTCGGAGGTGGCGAAACGGCCACCGTCGAGCTGCACCATCGGGCGCAGGTCCGGCGGGATGACTGGGATCACGTCGAGCACCATGGCCTCCGGCTTGTTGCCGGTGGTCAGGAACGCGTTGACGACCTTCAGACGCTTCAGGGCGCGGGCCTTGCGCTGGCCGGTGCCCGTGTCGATCTCTTCGCGCAGCTGCTTGGAGGCTGCCTCGAGGTCGAAGTCCTGCAGACGCTTCTTGATGGCTTCGGCGCCCATGCAACCTTCGAAGTAATCGCCGTAGCGGTCTTCCATCTCACGCCACAGGTCGACGTCGCCTTCCATGTCTCCCGGCTTCAGGGTCTTGAAGCGGTCGAACACGGCGCTCAGACGCTGGATCTGCTCGTCGTAGCGGGTACGGATGGCGGCCATTTCACGCTCGGCGCTGTTGCGCAGCTTGGCGCGTGCGGAGCCCTTGGCTTCGCCTTCGGCTTCGAGCTCGGCCAAATCGGCTTCGACCTTCTTGGCGCGCTCCTCGATTTCGGCGTTGCGGCGCTTCTCGAGGTTGGCGATCTCGTTGTCGAACTCCTGCTGCAGATCCGGCAGGTCCTGATGACGCTGCTCTTCGTCCACCTTGGTGACCATGTAGGCCGCGAAGTAGATGACCTTCTCGAGGTCCTTCGGCGCGATGTCCAGCAGGTAGCCCAGTCGGGACGGCACACCCTTGAAGAACCAGATGTGGGTCACCGGAGCGGCGAGCTCGATGTGGCCCATGCGCTCACGACGCACACGGCTCTTGGTGACTTCCACGCCGCAGCGTTCGCAGACGATGCCCTTGAAGCGCACGCGCTTGTACTTGCCGCAGGCGCATTCCCAGTCGCGGGTAGGTCCGAAGATCTGCTCGCCGAACAGGCCGTCTTTCTCCGGCTTCAGGGTACGGTAGTTGATGGTCTCCGGCTTCTTGACCTCGCCGTAGCTCCAGTTACGGATGTCGTCGGCGGTGGCCAGTCCGATCCTCAGTTTGTCAAATTCGTTGACGTCCAGCACTCTATTGTCCTGTCTATCGATTCTTAATGCTTATCACGTTGTTCGGGGATTGGCCGCGCTGCACGCTGTGCTGCAGCGCGGCCAATCCTTTCAATCACTGGAATTCGGGCTCCTCGGCAACCTGGTCTTCCTTGGCGGCGGCGTCAGGACGCGCACCGATGTTGAAGCCGAGGTCATCGGAGGAAGTGGACGGATCGTCATCCTCGTCCTTCATGTCGATGGCCACGCCTTCGGCGTTGAGCACTTCGACATTCAGGGACAGGGACTGCATTTCCTTAAGCAGCACCTTGAAGGACTCCGGGATGCCTGCCGGCGGCAGGTTCTCACCCTTCACGATGGCGCCGTAGACGCGCACGCGGCCGTCGACGTCATCGGACTTGGTGGTCATCATTTCGTGCAGCGTGTAGGCGGCACCGTAGGCCTCGAGGGCCCACACTTCCATCTCGCCGAAGCGCTGGCCACCGAACTGAGCCTTGCCGCCCAGCGGCTGCTGGGTGATCATGGAGTACGGGCCGGTGGAGCGGGCGTGGATCTTGTCGTCGACCAAGTGGTGCAGCTTCAGCATGTACATGTAGCCCACGGAGATCGGCTTCGGGAACGGTTCGCCGGTACGGCCGTCGAACAGGGTCGCCTTGCCGTCGGGGCCGACGAGCTTGTTGCCGTCGCGGTCCGGAAGGGTGCAGCTGAGCAGGCCCTTGATGGTTTCCGGACGGACGCCGTCGAACACCGGGGTGGCCACCGGAGTGCCCGGAGCGCCCTTTTCGGCGCCCTGCGGCACGTACTTCTTCCAAGCGGCCTCGGCATCCGGGTCGAGGGAGATGTCCCAGCCGGCGTGCGCGATCCAGCCGAGGTGCAGTTCCAGCACCTGGCCAAGGTTCATTCGAGAAGGCACGCCCAGCGGGTTCAGCATGATGTCGACCGGAGTACCGTCGGCGAGGAACGGCATGTCCTCTTCCGGCAGGATGCGGGAGATGACGCCCTTGTTGCCGTGACGGCCGGAGAGCTTGTCGCCCTGGGTGATCTTACGGTGCTGTGCGATGTAGACGCGAATCATCTGGTTCACGCCGTTCGGCAGTTCGTCGCCGTCTTCCTCGGCATCCTCGCGGGTGATTTCCTTGACCGCGATGACGGTGCCGGTCTCGCCGTGAGGCACGCGCAGCGAGGTGTCACGCACCTCGCGGCTCTTCTCACCGAAGATGGCGCGCAGCAGACGCTCTTCCGGAGTCAGCTCGGTCTCGCCCTTCGGGGTGACCTTGCCGACCAGAATGTCGCCGGCTTCGACTTCGGCGCCGATGCGGATGATGCCACGCTCGTCGAGGTTGGCCACCGCGTCCTCGCCGACGTTCGGCAGGTCGCGGGTGATCTCTTCGGCACCCAGCTTGGTTTCGCGGGCGTCGATCTCGTACTCCTCGATGTGGATGGAGCTCAGGGTGTCGTCCTGCACGAGGCGCTGGGAGATGATCACAGCATCCTCGTAGTTGTAGCCGTTCCACGGCATGAAGGCGATGAGCAGGTTCTTGCCCAGTGCCATCTCGCCCTTCTGGGTTGCCGGACCATCGGCCAGCACGGTGCCGGCTTCCACGCGTTCGCCGTCGTGGATGAGCGGGACCTGGTTGTAGCAGGTGGTCTGGTTGGAGCGCTGGAACTTGGCCAGCTTGTAGGAGCTGGTGGTGCCATCGTCGTTCATGGTACGGATGATGTCGGCGGACACGTAGGTCACCACGCCCGGCTTCTCAGCCAGGATGACGTCGCCGGAATCGACGGCGGCGCGCCATTCGGCGCCGGTGCCCACGAGCGGACGCTCGGATTCGATCAGCGGCACGGCCTGACGCTGCATGTTGGTGCCCATCAGCGCTCGGTGTCCCTCATCGTGCTCCAGGAACGGAATCAGGGAGGCGCCGACGGAAACCATCTGACGCGGGGAGACGTCCATGTAATCGACGGAGCTGACCGGCACATCGACCGCTTCCTCTTCGCCGACTCGGGCAAGGGCCTGCTTCTTGACGAAGTTGCCGTTCTCGTCGAGCTCCTGGTTGGCCTGGGCGATGACGTGCTCGGCATCGCGGTCTGCGGTCATGTACTCGACTTCGTCGGTGACGTGGCCGTTGACGACCTTGCGGTACGGGGTCTCGATGAAACCGAACGGGTTGATGCGTCCGAAGGTTGCCAGGGAGCCGATCAGACCGATGTTCGGGCCTTCAGGAGACTCGATCGGGCACATACGGCCGAAATGGGACGGGTGCACGTCTCGCACTTCCATGGAGGCGCGGTCGCGGGACAGGCCGCCGGGGCCCAGAGCGGACAGACGACGCTTGTTGGTCACGCCAGCCAGCGGGTTGTTCTGGTCCATGAACTGGGACAGCTGGGAGGTTCCGAAGAACTCCTTGATGGTGGCGTTCACCGGACGGATGTTGATCAGGGACTGCGGGGTGATGGCCTCGGGATCCTGGGTGGTCATACGTTCGCGGACCACACGCTCCATACGGCTCAGACCGGTGCGCAGCTGGTTCTGGATCAGCTCGCCGACCTGGCGGATACGACGGTTGCCGAAGTGGTCGATATCGTCGACGTCCACGCGCAGGTCAACGTCCTGGCCGTCGCGCTTGCCCGGGAACTTGGTCTCGCCCGCATGCAGGGTGACCAAGTACTTGATGGTGGCGATGATGTCCTCGCGGGACAGGCTGCGGTCGTTGACGTCCTTTTCCAGACCAAGCTTGCGGTTGATCTTGTAACGGCCGACGCGGGCCAGATCGTAACGCTTGGTGTTGAAGTAGAAGGAGTCCAGCAGGTTCTTGCCGGCTTCCGGAGTCGGGGTGTCGGCCGGACGGATCTTGCGGTACAGGTCGGTCAGGGCCTCGTCCTGGGTCTGCACGGTCTCCTTGGCGAGAGCGTCCATGACCAGCGGGTAGTCCTTGAAGGCGTCGGCAATTTCATCCTTGGTCATGCCGATGGCCATGAGGAACACGATGGCGGACTGCTTGCGCTTACGGTCCACGCGCACGCCGAGGACGTCGCGCTTGTCGATCTCGAACTCGAGCCATGCGCCACGGCTCGGGATGATCTTCGCGCCGAAGACCTCCTTATCGGAAGTACGGTCCTGGGAGCGGTCAAAGTACACGCCCGGGGAACGCACGAGCTGGGACACGATCACTCGCTCGGTGCCGCCGATGATGAAGGTGCCGTGCGGGGTCTGCAGCGGGAAATCGCCCATGAACACGGTCTGGGACTTGATTTCGCCGGTGTCGCCGTTTTCGAATTCGGCGTTCACGTACAGCGGTGCGGAGTAGGTGTAATCCTTCTCCTTGCACTCCTGCACGGTGTGGCGCGGTTCTTCGAAGTACGGATCGGAGAAGGTCAGGCTCATGGTCTGAGCGAAGTTCTCGATCGGGGAGATCTCCTGGAAGACCTCGTCAAGACCGGAGGTGTGGGGCACGGTGTTGGTGCCGTTCTCCAGATCCTCCTGGACTCGCTTCTGCCAGCGCTCGTTGCCGATGAGCCAGTCAAAGCTGTCAGTCTGTACACCCAACAGGTAGGGTACATCAATGGGCTCGCGGATGGAGCCGAAATTCACACGGTCCGACGCCTTGTGCAGATCAATATCATGCTGGTCGGCGCGTGCGATGATGGTGGTGGTGTTCGTCGTAGCCTCAGCCAATGGACGTTCCTTATCGCTCGCTAATCGTATCGATATGTTTCCCCGGAAGCGCTCTCATTGGCCACCATATGCCTAATACGCGGGCGCTTCTTCCTTGTCAGCGTGCCCGCTATATGACACGCATCTACGCAAAGTCATAAGAATAGCATAGCCTGTAGATTTTATTCCACTGTGATGCCGACCGGTTCCGACTTGGTTTTCGCATGTCCTTTGACCGACAGTTGGGCCGAATACACGCCACGGTCCACGTTCGGCAGGTCCGCCGCGTCGGCGCATTCGCTGCCGGAACGCACGCCCGGCCAAGTGATCGTCTGCTTGACCTCGTCGCCCTTGGCTATCAGCCGGTAATCCGTGTCCACGGGGCATACGTTCGATTTCCAGACCACGTCCTTGCCCGACTTGATCGTCAGCACCATGCCCGCCTGGGACACGTCGATCAGACAGCCAGCCTTGCCGGAACCGTTGTATTTCACGGAAGCGGTGAAGTCCATCGTGCCGCCCACACCGAAGCTCGATGCGGCCGGAGTAAGCGACAGCGCGACGTTGGATGCGTCGCAATCGGGAACACTGCTTTTCTGCTGTTGGGTCGGCGACGGCACCTCCTTGCGGGAGATCGCGTAAACATCGGCATGGTGGATTTCGCGGTTGACAGCGACGACGCCCTGCGTCAGCGAATACAGGCAGAATACGATGAAGCTCAGCACCAGCACCGTCGCGATACCGAAAACGATGCGGCGGCGGCGATACATCGCCTGCTGTTGTTTCGTACGTTTCTTACCGGTCCGCGGGGAGGTCTTGTGAGCCATGGCTCCCAGTCTAGCGTGTCATCCTCCGTGCAGCACCGCGGCCGCACGCACCACGCATGCCGTGTACGTTACACCGGCAGCCGCACCCCTCCCCCGGGCAGGATTTCGATCAGACCGTCCTCGTCAAGCGACGCGATGCATTTGTCCAGCTGCACGTGGTCTTTCCACAGCCGTTCGACGCTTTTGCGATCAAGCACCGTCTCGCCATCCGGCAGGCCGCGCAGCGCGTTCAGCACCAGCCCGCGCACCTGCCGGTCCGTACCTTGGAATCGTTGGCGTGGTCGCGTACGCCGCTGCCCCAATCCCGGTCTTCCGTTGCGTAGGAACGCGCATTTTCCGGCGATCGGACAGGCTTCGCATAATGGCGATTTCGCAGTGCACACCGTCGCGCCGAGTTCCATGACGGCCTGGTTCCACACGACGGACGGGCGATCGAAACGACGGCATTTCGCGGAATCATCGTCCGGCAGCAGCCGTTTCGCCAGCGCGCGTTCCGCGGGACTTGCGCTGCCGCCGAGCGATTCGACGCCGACGAACGCACGTGACAGCACACGGCGGATGTTCGTGTCGACCACCGCGATACGTTCGCCGAAAGCGAACGACAGCACCGCGCTTGCCGTGTAATCACCGATGCCGGGCAGAGCAAGCAATTCGTCGTACGTATGCGGCAGCTCGTCGGCGTAATCGTATGCGATGACGTGCGCGCATTCCTGCAATCGCAGGGCGCGCCGCGGATAGCCAAGCCGCCCCCATGCGGTGATCACGTCGGATTTCGGGGCGTCGGCGAGCGCGGCTGCGTCCGGCCATCGGTCCATCCATGCGGTCCAATACGGCACGACGCGGCCCATCTGCGTCTGCTGGCTCATCACTTCGGAAACGAGCACGCCCCACGGTGTGGTGCGGCCGAATCGCCATGGCAGGTCGCGCGCGTTGGTCTGCCACCATTGCGCGAGCGTCGTTGCGATTTCGTCAGCATCGGAAGCATCGGAGGTGACGGCGGTGGCGGAATCGGCAAAGTCGTCAAAGTCGGCGTCACGTACGGCGGTGTCGTATGTGGTGTTCGTGTCGTTCATCGTTCCTATTCTTAGCATTTATGACGAACGAAGAACATACCGATAACGCGCAGGGCGCAACGCGCGACGCCGAGACGCAGGCGGCCGAAGCCAAGGTCGAGAAGATGTTCGAATACGGGTACCGCAAGTCCAATTACGGCCCGGACGAACTGGTGACCGACGCGCACGGCAATCCGATTTCCGTGGTGGACGCGATGCTGAGCGCGAAGGACGCGGCGAAGGCGGAGACCTCCACCCCGCACCTGTGCTACTACTCCCCGCGTATTCCGGGCAACACGGGTTCCGCGATCCGCCTGTGCGCCGTGACGGGAACGATTCTGCACCTGGTGGAACCTTTGGGTTTCAATCTGCGGGATACCAAGCTGCGCCGTGCGGGGCTCGACTACCATGACATGGCGCATGTGGTGCTGCACCCGAATTTCGAGGATCTGGTGGAATCGATGCCGGATTCGCGCATCATCGCCTTCACCGCGCACGCCACCAAGCTGTACACCGACATCGAATACAAGCCGACCGACATCCTGCTGTTCGGTCCGGAACCGGGCAATATCCCCGATCCGATGGACATCATGGCCGGCCCGCATGTGGCCGAGCAGGTGCGTCTGCCGATGCGTCCTTCGCTGCGTAGCCTGAATCTCACCAACTGCGCCTCCATCGCCATCTACGAAGCCTGGCGACAGTTGAACTTTGCCGGCGGTAAGTAAAAACAGTTTTACAAACGCAAAAGAGCCCGGCCCTCCGTGCAGGAAGGTCGGGTTCTTTCGTAAGAACGTCAGTTCTTGAAGGAGTGGATCGGCGCCGGAATGCGGCCGCCACGGGTCACGAAGGCCTCGCAGCTGGTCTGGTTCACCGGAATGATCGGCGCGTAGCCCATGAGGCCGCCGAAGTTGGCCATCTCGCCCACGCCCTTGCCTTCCACGGGGATCACGCGCACGGCGGTGGTCTTCTGGTTGACCATGCCGATGGCCGCCTCGTCGGCGATGATGCCGGAAATAGTGGCCGCGGTGGTGTCGCCGGGGATGGCGATCATGTCAAGGCCGACGGAGCATACGCAGGTCATGGCCTCAAGCTTTTCGATCTTCAGGCAGCCGTTGTTGGCCGCGTCGATCATGTTCTTGTCTTCGGAGACCGGAATGAACGCGCCGGACAGGCCGCCCACATAGGAGGACGCCATGATGCCGCCCTTCTTCACCTGGTCGTTGAGCATGGCGAGCGCGGCGGTGGTGCCTGGGGCGCCCACCTGTTCGAGGCCGATCTTCTCCAGCACTTCGCCGACGGAGTCGCCCACGGCGGGGGTCGGGGCGAGCGAGAGGTCGATGATGCCGAATGGCACTCCGAGTCGGCGGGATGCCTCCTGGGCCACCAGCTGGCCGACGCGCGTGATCTTGAACGCGGTGCGCTTGATGGTTTCGCACAGGAACTCGAAGTCCTTGCCCTTGGCCTCGTCGAGCGCGCGGGAGACCACGCCCGGCCCGGAGACGCCGACGTTGATGACCGCGTCGCCTTCGGTCACGCCGTGGAAGCCGCCTGCCATGAACGGGTTGTCGTCCGGGGCGTTGCAGAACGCCACGAACTTCACGCAACCGTAGGAATCGTTGTCTGCGGTGGCGTGCGCGATGTCCTTGACGATGTGGCCGAGCAGTTCGACGGAGTTCATGTCGATGCCGGTTTTGGTGGAGCCCACGTTCACGGAGGAGCAAACGATGTCGGTTTCGGACAGGGCCTGCGGCAGGGAGCGGATGAGCATCTCCTCAGCCGGGGTCATGGACTTGGACACGAGCGCGGAGTAGCCGCCAATCAGGTCGACGCCGACCTTCTTGGCCGCGCGGTCGAGTGCGTGTGCGATCTTGACAAAATCCTCGGAGCTCTTGCAGGAGCTTGCGCCGACCAGGGAAATCGGGGTGACAGTGATGCGCTTGTTGACGATCGGGATGCCGAAATCGCGTTCGATGGCCTGGCCGGTGGACACGAGGTCCTTGGCGTACGTGGTGATCTTGTTGTAGATGTTCTCGCAGACCTCGTCGACGCTGTCGGCGGCGCAATCCAGTAGGCTGATGCCCATGGTGATGGTGCGCACGTCGAGCTTCTCCTGCTCGATCATCTTGTTGGTCTCGTGGACCTCCATGATATTCAGCATGGTTTTTCCTTACGATTGGTACGATTCGTGGCTTCGGTTGCTTGCATGGCTTACGTGTGCCGCGGATCAGACGCGGTGCATCTTGGTGAAGATCTCTTCGCGCTGGCAGCGGATGCGCACGCCGATCTCCTCGCCGAGCTTGTCGAGGTCGTCGACGACTGTGCCGAATTCCTCGTCCGCGTTGGAATAATCCACAATCATCATCATGTTGAAGAAACCGTCGATGATGGTCTGGGAGATGTCGAGCACGTTGACCTGGTGCGCGGAAAGATAGGTGCAGACGCGGGCGATGATGCCGACAGTGTCCTGGCCGACGACGGTGATGATTGCCTTGTTCATGGAACTCCCTAAACGTGAGGTGTGAATATCCAATACCGTCCCGGCGATTGCCGGACGTGCCCTCAAGTATAGGAAAGGCACGTGCCAAAACACGTGCCTTTTACCCGATTGCGTTACATACTGAGACGGCCGCGTCCGCAATCGTCCACCCCGCAATCGCAAGTACATATTTCATACATACTTTATATATACAAAATATATATTACTTATATATTGCGGTTGCGCCAGCCGTTGTTCCAATCAGATTTCGCGGCTGGCCGCGGCGGCTGCGTATGCCGGCAGGGCGCGCGGTGCGTTGAAGCCTTCCTGCTCAAAGCGGTCGGCGATTTTCTGCGCGATCTCGTGACCCTGGCCCTTGTTCACCAGCGCGATGATGGAGCCGCCGAAGCCGCCGCCGGTCATGCGTGCGCCGTACGCGCCGTTGACACGAGCCACATCCACGGCAATATCCAGCTCGGGCACAGTCACTTCATAATCCGCAGCGAGCGAATCATGAGACGCGTTGAACAGTCGGCCCGCCTCGTCGATCTTGCCGTTGGCGAAGGCACGCACGAAGGAGTTGACACGGGCGATTTCGGTGATGACGTGGCGCACGCGCTTCTTCATCGTGTCGTCTTCCAGCTTGTCGAGCGTTTCCTTGAGCGCCTGGAACGGATCGTCGGACTTGGCGATGCTGTCGGCGACCACACGCAGGTTGGCCACGCCGAGGATTTCGGCGGCCTTCTCGCAGGTGGCGCGACGCTGGGCATACTGGCCGTCGTTGAGCTGATGCGGAGCCTGGGTGTCAAGCACCAGCAGTTCCAGACCGTACTTGTCGAGATCGAATTCCTGCTGGGAGACGTTCTCCAGCGGGCTCAGCTCTGGACGGCAATCAAGACGCAACGCATGTCCGAAAGTGCAGCGCATGGATGCGTTCTGGTCGAGGCCACCGGTGGACGCGCCCGCCATGTCGTTTTCCGACTTGATGGCGGCGTTGATCAGCGTCACACGACCGGCATCGGATGCGCCATAACCCAAACCGTACACATCATCCAGCGCCAAGGCGGTGGAGCAGGTCATGGCTGCGGAGGAGCTCAGACCGGAACCGAGCGGCACGCAGGAGGAGAATGCCGCGTCGAAGCCCTGCACCGCATTGAAGCCGGCTTCACGCAATGCCCAGGCCACGCCTACCGGGTAGGCGGCCCAGCCATCCACTCCCCCAGCTTCAAGTCCGTCGAGGTCCGCTTCGGCCACCTTGTCCGGGGCCACGTCGGATACCACACGCACCTTCGTATCTTTACGCGGTTTCAATGCGATGAACGTGCGGTGCGGCAGTGCGATCGGCAGGCACAGGCCCGCGTTGTAGTCGGTGTGTTCGCCAATCAGGTTCACACGGCCCGGTGCGGCCCATACGCCAGCCGGTTCCTCACCGTAGGTGGCGCGGAACAGGTCGGTCGCGTTCTTCACACCCTCGTCATGCGAGAGCGGCTCAATGAATTCAACAGCAGTCATTGGTGTTTTGTCCTTTGGGTTTTATTGGCTTTCAGCCTTCGATGTCGATCGGTCCGAGCTCATGGAAGCGCTTGGCGATGAGTTCCGGCGTGGTGTCGGACACCCATGCGGCCATGCCTGATTCGGAGCCGGCAAGATACTTGATCTTGTTGGCGGCGCGGCGGAACGAGAAGAACTGCAAGTTGAGGCGGTAGTTCTCGCGGCGCTTGTCGTGGATCGGGGCCTGATGCCAGGCAGCGATGTACGGCAGGTCCATGCCCTTGCCATCGCCCTTGTCGAAGAACGCGTTGCCGCGCTTGAGCAGGGTGGAGTACATGACGGCCAGATCCCAGCGTTCCTGGTCGTTGAGCTCGTCGAGGGTGAGCACGTCGCGCACCGGGGCCACATGAACCTCGAGCGGCCAGCGTGCCGCGGCCGGTACATAGGCGACCCAGCTGTGGTTGCGCATAACGATGCGCTCCCCGGCCTCGATTTCGGCGTTCATGAGATCCTTGAGCAGGTTGCCGCCGGTCTTCTCATGGTAGGCTTCGGTCTGCTTGAGTTCGGCTTCCATCTTCGGTGCGATGAACGGATAGCAGTAGACCTGGCCGTGCGGGTGCGCCAGGGAGACGCCGATTTCCTGACCGTGGTTCTCGAACGGGAAGATCTGCTCGATACCCTCCATCTTGGAGATTTCGGCGGTACGGAACGCCCATGCCTCCACGACGGTGCGCAGGCGGGAGACCGGCAGGTCCGCCGGCAGGCCGTCTTCATCCGGGTCGAAGCAGATCACTTCGCAGCGGCCTGCAGCGAGCTTCTTCTCCCACAGCGGGTTACCGTTGACGTATTCCACGGCTTCGGAACGGCCCGGCACGCGAACCATCGACGGGAAGCGGTTTTCGAACACGACCACGTTGTAGTCGGTGTCCGGCACTTCGCCGTCCTGGTACGGATCGCCCGGCTTGCGCGCGGCCAGCGGGTTGCCCTTGGCGGTGGCGCCCGGTCCTGCGGTGATCGGGCGGTTCATGCGTGCGGTCGCCATCGGAATCCAATCGCCGGTCAGCGGATCGCGGCGCATTTCCGGAGCCGCGTACGGCACTTCCTCGCCGGCCGCGTTGAGCTGGTTGGAGAAACGGTACGGAAGTTGGCGCGGATCCTTCAGTTCGCGAGTCTTGACGCCGGAGACGTATTCCGGATCGTCGTCAAGATAGAAGAAATCACGTCCGTCCGCGAGCGTGGTCGGCGTGATACGGATATGCTCCTTCGCATATTCTCCCGGAGTGTAGTTGACGAAATCACCCATGTGATTATTCACCTTCCTGAACCGGCTCGGCCTGGCGTGCCAGAACGAGCTCTTTGACCAAATCCCTTGTTTTCGACACCGAATCGGGGTCCAATCCGTCATCGGTGATGACCGTATCCACCTGGTCAAAACGTGCGAACAGCGACAGTGACGTGCAGCTCCACTTGGTGTGGTCGGTCAAAATTATCGTGCGATCGGCAATGTCCATCATCGCCATGTCGGTTGCGGCTTCCAGCGAGTTCGGCATGAGGAAACCGCGCGGAATGGACACGGAATGCGTGCCCAGGAATACGGTGTTGACGCGCAGCGAGGCGACCACTTTGTCTGCGATCGGCCCGACGAGCGAGTTGGAGCGCGTGGTGACGCCGCCGGTGACGATGACTTCCACGTCTTTCGATTCAAGCGCCTGCACCAGCTCCGCCACCGGAATGGAGTTGGTAAGAATGGTGATGCCCGACGATTGCTGCGATTCGAGCAGATGTTGTGCGAACACGTACGCCGTGGTGCCGCCGCCGATGGCGATCACGTCGCCGGGGGCCACGTATTTGACGGCTTCCTGTGCGATGGCGTCCTTCAGACCGATGTCCATCTGCGACTTTACAGAGAACAGCGGTTCGCTCAGCAGTGTGCTGGTGCTGACGGCGCCACCGTGCACGCGCTTCAGCAGACCCTTGTCCGCCAGATCGGCGATGTCACGGCGGATGGTCATCGCGGAGACGCCCAATTCCTTGGACAGTGCAGTGATGCGCACCGCACCACGGGTACGCAGACGGCTCAAAATCAAATGCTGGCGTTGTGACGAAATCATATGAACATTATCGCACATGTTCACTCAAAAATACAACTGAGTTGAGCGTTTCGCGCGTGTTTCGCTCAAAGCCGCACCACAATCGACTCAAATTCAGCCTAAAACGAACAAAAACGAACGTCCTATATGCCACACCGACACACACCGGCTTTTGCCCAAAATGCCATGCGAAACCAATGAAAACGTGCGAGAATAAGGAACTATGACATACGTTTCCGAAAACTTTTGGCACGACGCAGTGAACAAAGCCACCACCGACCTTTTCACGTTCGGCTACAAGCACATCATCAAACCGCATTTCATCTTCAACCAGACGCCCGACGTGGCCCACAGCCAGATGATCGATTTCTGCAAGGTCACCCGCAACATTCCACCGCTGATGTGGCTATGCCGCGAAATGCTCGACTACACCGACCCGATACTGGAAACCAACGTGATGGGCGTCGACTTCGCCAATCCGTTCGGCCTGTCCGCCGGCCTCGACAAGGATTGCGAGATGCCGGTGCTGCTCGACAACGTCGGCTTCGGTTTCGAAACGGTCGGCTCCACCACGTCGCGCCCCTGCCCCGGCAACCCGCGCCCATGGTTCCACCGCCTGCCTGAATACGATTCGATGATGGTGCACGTGGGCCTTGCCAACGAGGGTTCCGCGGTGGTGATTCCGCGCGCCGAGAACGCATGGACGAAGGCGAAGAGCATGCAGGTGTCGGTTTCGATCGCCCGCACGAACGACAGCAAGACCGGCGATCTGGACGAAGGCATCGAGGATTACTGCATTTCGATGCGCCGCGCGGCCGGACGCACCGCCATGGTCGAAGTGAACATCTCCTGCCCGAACACCATGGCCGGCGAACCGTTCAACCAAAGCCCGGAAGCGCTCGACAAGCTGTTCACCGAACTGGACAAAATCGACCGTCCGCAGCCGACGCTCGTCAAAATGCCGCTCAATAAGACGTGGCCGGAATTCAAGGATCTGCTGGACGTGCTCGCCGAGCACAACGTGCAGGGGCTGTCGATCGCCAATCTGCAGAAGGACCGCACCGGCATGTCCATTCCGCGCGATTGGGAGGGCGGACTGTCCGGCTCGCCGTGCTACGCGACCAGCAACGAACGCATCAAGCAGGTCTACCGCGAATATGGCGACCGGTTCGCAATCGCCGGCATCGGTGGCGTCTTCACCCCGCAGCAGGCGTATGAGAAGATTCGTTGCGGCTCGTCGCTGGTGATGTTCATCAGCGCGCTTATGTACCGTGGTCCGCAGCAGGTCACCGTGTTGAAGCGTGGACTGGCCGAACTGCTCAGGCGCGACGGGTTCGAACATGTCAGCGAGGCGGTCGGCATCGACGCGTGAAACTTTTTTAATTGCGATTTAAGTTGCGATTTAAAAAGCGATTTTTCGACAATATAAAGGCGATTAATAAGTAAAAAACAGAGGCGCGTCTCCGTGGGAGGGCGGGCGTCCTGTTCACGACACACTCAAGGCCGTTCGGCCAGGCTTACGGTCGTGAACAGGACGCCCGCCCTCCCACTCGTTTTTTTGTTATGTTGCGTTGGGGTGTTATCCACTTTTCGCAATAAGAAAAAAGGAGGAGGGGAAGGAGGGTCAGCGGAAGGCGCCGCGGAGGTATGGCGGCTGGTAGGGGGCTTCCTCGACCGGCACGTCCAGTTTGTGGGCGGCACGGAGCGGCCAATACGGGTCGCGCAGTGCAGCGCGGCCGATTTCCACGGCGTCGGCGGCGCCCGACTTCAGAATCTTCTTCGCCTGCTTCGGCTTGGTGATGAGCCCGACTGCGGTGGTGGGAATGCCCGCGCGACTGCGCACCTGTTCGGCGAACGGCACTTGGTAGTCGGGCTTCACCGGAATGGTCACGTCGGGAATCAATCCGCCTGTGGACACGTCAATCAGGTCCACGCCGTGGGCCTTCAGAATCTTAGCCAGTTCGACGGTCTGGTCAAGGTCCCAACCGCCTGCGGCCCAGTCGGTGGCGGAGACGCGCACCAGCACCGGCATGGTGTCGGGCACGACGGAACGAATCGCATCCACGACTTCGACCAGCATGCGGACGCGATTGTCGAACGATCCACCGTACTCGTCGTCACGCTCGTTGATGAGCGGGTCGAGGAACTGCGACAGCAAGTAGCCGTGCGCGGCATGGACTTCCACCGCGTCGAAGCCGATGTTCATGGCACGCCAGGCGGCGTCGCGGAACTGGTCCACGATGGTGTGGATCTCATCGACGCTCAGCGCGCGCGGACGAGCCAGGGAACCGTATGCGTTGGCGCTTGGGCAAACCGTCCGCCATCCGCCTTGCTCTTCCGGCACGCTCTGTCCATCGAAACCGATCGCGTGGCAGCCGGTGGAACCCTTGCGTCCGGCGTGGTTGAGCTGCACCGCCATCGTGGCACCCGCTGCCTTCGCGTCGGCCACGATCCAACGCCATGCGTCCATCTGTCCGTCATCCCACAATCCCAGATCGCACGGCGAAATGCGGCCTTCCGGCGCGACGGCGGTCGCTTCCATGATGATCATGCCGAAGCCGCCCATCGCACGCGAAACGTAATGCTGGTAGTGGAATGGCGTGGGCTTGCCGTCCTGCGCCAATGCGGAATACGTGTCCATTGGCGGCAGCCAGATGCGGTTGCGCACGGTGACGCCACGCAACGTCATCGGATCGAACGGTTTGACCGTCTTGTTCTGCTTGCCGTTCTTCTTGTCTTCGCTCATTGTCATCTCTCTTATGAATCGTTGGTATCGCCTGAATCGTCGATATCCGCACCGCGTTCCCACGCGACGGGCATGGTACCGATTGCATTGTAAGCAGAACGCCCGCCGGTTGGGGCGGGCGTTCATGGACTGTTCACTTTGCCATGCGATTTACGCTCCAGCGGCGTAAACAGTCAGCGCAGGCAGCCAGTGCGGCCAGTCGGCACGTATAGCCGACAATCGCAACTATTGATGCTGCTGGTCACTTTGCTGCTCGGCAGGCTGTTGCTGCGATTGCTGCTGCTGGCCTTGGTTGGTCTGCTGCTGGCTTTGCTGCTGACTGTTCTGCTGGCGCTGGTATTGGTACTGGTTGTATGTTCTGGTGGCGCCCTTCGAAACCGTGTACTTGTCGGCACCCTTTCCGTAATCGTTGTCGATCGGCGCGTTGATGGCGGCAAGATACGTGTTCATGAACTGCTTCCACGCCGGCGTTGCGATGTACATGCCGTACCAGGACGGGCGGTACACGCCGTTGATGGTCTTGTTGTCGAAGGTGTTGTTGATCGGGTCCTGCGCATCGGCGACCGCGACGAACGCCGCGACCTGGTTCGGCACGAAGCCTGCGGTGGCCATCACCGTGTTCTCGTTGGTGCCGGTCTTGGCGAAGGTCTTGCGATTGTTGTCGAGCTGCGTGGTCGACGCTTCGCCGCCAGGCTGCACGACACCTTGGTTCAGCGCGTAGGACACGGTCTGCGCGATGTCCGGGTCGATGGCCTGATGGCAGTTCGCGGACGGCACTTTCACCTTGCTGCCGCTGCGGTCGGTCACCTTGGTGATGGCGATCGGAGTGCATTCCACGCCGTTGGCGCCCATGGTGGCGTACACGTTGGCCATGGTCAACGGCGACGCCTGCACCGTACCGATGGTCATTGGCGGCTGGAACGAGTTAGCGGAGTAGATGTCGGACGCGTTGGAGATGGCGTTGTGGTAGCCCATCTCCTTGGCCGCGTCGGCGATCGCGCACAGACCGATGTTCGACGCCATCGAGGCCTGCGTGGTGTTGTGCGACTTGATCAGACCCTGCAGCGGGCTTTCCGGAGAGGTGGTGCCGCCGCCGGAATTCTGCACCCTCCACGGGCCGACGAAACCGTAGCCGTTGCAGTTGAACTTCGACGTGTCGTAGACGGTGGATGTGACGAGCGACTCGTTGATGGAGTGGCCTTTCTGCATCCACGCCACCATGTTGATGGGCTTCCAGGTGGAGCCGACGTTGAAGCCCATACCGCCGCCGTCCTCCTGATCGACCATGTAGTTCATGGAGGTCTTGGTCTCATCCGTTCGGGCGTCATCCGTGGCATCGTAGGTTCGGTTGATACCGAACGACAGGATTTCACCGGTGCCCGGCTTCACGGCCGCTATCATCACTTCGAATCCGGACGGGTCTGTGGCCGGCACGGTGCTGTTCGCCGCCTGCATGGCCGCGTTGTTGGCGTTGCGGTCGAGCGTGGTGACAATCTTCAGACCGCCTTCCTTCAGCAGCTTCTCGCGAGCCTCGTCGTCCTTGCCGAACGCCTTGTTCTTCAGGATCTGGTTGACCACGTATGAGCAGAAGAAGCCGGTGTTTTCAATGGCCGACTGGCATCCGGAGCTCACGTCCTGCAGGTTCAGCGTATCCTTCAACGGCGTGTTGATGGCGTCTTTGAATTCCTTTTCGGAGGTGATGTAGCCCTGGTCGTGCATCAGCTGCAGCACGATGTTGCGCTGGTGTTCGGCTTCCTTCTGGTTGGCTTCCACGGAAGGATCGAAGTTCTGCGGATTCTTGGTGATTGCCGCGATGGTCGCCGCCTGGGTCACGTTCAGTTCCGAAGCGGAGACGTTGAAGTAGCGTTTGGCGGCCATTTCCACGCCGCACAGATTGTTGCGGCCGAACTGCGCGATGTTGAGGTAGCCCTGCAGGATCTCGGCTTTGGAGTATTTCTTTTCGATCTGCACCGAGATCAGCATCTCGCGCAGCTTGCGTGCCACGGTGTCTTCCGTCGCATGGTATTCGGCGATCGGATCGTCGTCTTCACGGGCTTGGGTGGACAGCACGTTCTTGACGTACTGCTGCGTCAGCGTGGAACCGCCCTGCTGGTCGCCGCCTCTGACGTAGGTTTGGAAGAACGCTCGGAACACGCCCTGCACGTCCACGCCGGTATGTTCGAAGAAGCGCTTGTCTTCACGGGCCACGACGGCCTGCTGCATGGCTTTGGAGATTTTCTTCAGCGGCACGACCTCGCGGTTCTGCGTATAGAATTCCGCGAAAGCGGTCTTGCCGTCGTTGAAATACATCGTCGAGCGTTGCGGGAGCGAGGTCACATCGAAATCGATGCCTTCGACCGCAAGGGACGGAATGACGGCTTTGGCCGCGTTATTGGCGGCGAACACAGCGGGCATAAAGAAAATACTCGTCACAACGCCGCCGCCCACGCATAACGTGATGTATGCGATTACCAATGCGAGCACACGTTGAACGGTAAGGGTCTTCTTCTTGGGCATGACGCCCATTCTAAAGTGGCGGGTCTACTAAACACATGCCCGTCAACGCATGTGCCGGAAGCCGTCACGGGTTTCTCACAAAACAGACAATTTCTTAGGAAAAGTTGGAAATCAGCCGAAAACCAGCCGAATGTCATCGTCTTGATCGGCGAATCAGCATGCCCGGCTGGTAGATGATGATGGACCGGCCTTCCCTGGCGATCCATCCGCGGTTAGCGAAATCCATCAACGCCTTGTTCACCGTTTCGCGTGAGGATCCGACGAGCTGCGCCATCTCCTCCTGTGTCAGATCGTGCGGCACCTTCAGGCCGGCTTCGACCGGTTCGCCGAATCGTGATGCCAGATTGAGCAGTGTTTTGGCGAGTCGTCCGGGAACGTCCATGAACACCAGATCGCATATGCGTTCGTTGTTGCTGCGCATGCGGTGCGCCAATACCTGCAGCATGTCCACGGCCACGCGCGGATGTTCGTCGAGCCAGTCGAACAGCGCGTCATGTTCCAGCCAGACCACACGCGTGCCGTTGGTCATCGCCACCGCCGAAGCGGTACGCGGTCCGCCATGCGGATCGAACACCGGAATCTCGCCCAGCACTTCGCCGTACGCGTGGATGCTCAGCAGCTGCACACGCTTGTCGGAGGATTGTCTGGTCAGTTTGACGCGGCCTTCCTCCAGCAGATACATGCGATGGTCGGTGTCTCCCTCGCGGAAGATGAAATCGCCCTTGTCGTATTCGGCATGCTGCAGATACGGCAGCAGTTCCCGGGCTTCTTCGGACGAAACCTGCTTGAACAGCGCGGTGTGCAGCAACGTCTCACGCTCATCGTCGAAACCACCAAAACCATTGATTCCGTTGGTTCCATTCGGGGTGACCATCGACGTGCCTCCGTTCCGACGTGCTTCTGCGTTTTCCGTTGTCGACATCCATGCCAACGCTCGTTAAGTCGGGCACCATCGACCATTCGGGCTACATTGTAACTCGAACGGCGGCGTCGACCAGTCGCGCCACTACCTCGTCTCGGCCCATGCCGGTTTGAGAGCGCATGGGATCGACATGTTTTGCCGCTGATTTCACCGCTTTGTCGGACATTTTCTCTCGTGAGATGTTCAACACGCGGGTCATCTTTTCCGCGTCGATGTCGTAGGCGAGCGTGACGTGGTGCAGAATCGCGCCGGGTCCGCCGTGGGTGGGCGCGAACCGGCGTTGCGCGGCGCCGCCGAGTTTGCCGTATTGTGTGGCGATGTCGTTGAGTCCGGCGAATCGTACGTTGAGGCCGAGGGCGCGTAACGCTTCGACGAGCCAGTAGTCGCAGAGTTCGTAGGATTCCTCGACGCTCATGCCGTGGGCGAAGTCGAGTGGCGCGTACAGCGAGTAGGTGATGGTGTTGCCTGGTTCGATGAACATCGCTCCCCCGCCGGTGCAGCGGCGGACTATGTGGAATCCTTCGTCTTGCGCGGTGTGCACGTTGACTTCGTCTTCGAGCGACTGGAATCTGCCGATGACCACGGCCGGCTCGGCCCATTCCCAGAAACGCAGGGTGGGTTCGCGGGTTCCGGCAGCCACTTCGCGCGCCCATTCGACGTCGAGGTCCATTTGTTCCTGCGGTTTGCGGGGGTCGTCGTGCACGATGTTCGGTTTGAGTGCGTGCCAGCGTCGCGCGTATTCCGCCCAATTGCCGGTTTCGGCGATTTCGCCGGTTCCAACGGTTCCAGCGTTTTCGTCGCTTTCCGCGGTTCCAGCGTTTTCAATGTTTTTTGCGATTTCCGCGGTTTCTGCGGTTTCCATTGGGCTGGTATGCCGCCGAATGCGCAGGTCGTCGCGTGGTTCCACTTTCGTAACATCATTACCGCCGATACCGGCAATGCCATCGGCGCCATCGATGCCGTCAATCGCACGTTGAAAGGCGATGGCGATGCCACGCGCGCCCATGCCGACGATGCGCACGTCCGGATGGTGCAGCATCGTCCGTTCGACGGCGGCGGTCACGTCACGTTCGGAAACCATCGAACCGCTGAGGCAACGGGCCGCGCACTGTTCCAGCGCACATTCCATGGAATGCAAGAGATTCCGCGTTCCGGCATCGTCCCCGTCGAGGAAGAAATCGCCGTCGATATGGCATTCGATAACAGTCGATGATGCAGCCGGCCCAGCGTATGGAACCGTTTTCACGGCATTCGTATGAGCCGAATCAATATAGTCCGAATCGGCGTAATCCGAATCGGCATGAGAAAGCCGGACAGTCACTCCAACGAGTTTGCCGCCCGGCTGTTTGTAAAGTCCTCGAGTCATCAATCCTGCAGTTCGACGCCTTGAGCGTCACGGTGCCATTGCGAGCCGTAGTGGGAGCACAGAATCAGGATGCCTTCCACCAGTCCCCAGATGCCTGCGACGGCTGGGCCGATGATGAGAATCCAGCCGATGACGGTCAGCAGCAGCTGTGCCACGGCCTTGCCGGTGTTGCCCAAGTAGAAGTTGTGCACGCCGAAGCAGCCCAGGAAGATGCCAAGCAGACCGGCTGCCAGTTTCGACTTCTGGGCGTATCCGGCCGGTGCGACGGGCTGGCCGTATGCCGGCTGCTGCGCGTAGGCGGGCTGGGTGTAGGCGGATTGGTTGTAAGACGGGGCCGCGTAGCCTTGCTGTCCGTAGTTCGCTTGGTTGTAATCCGGCTGGGCGTAAGCGTTGTTGGGGTCATACGCCGGGGCTGCCGGCTGACCGTACGACGGCTGCGCAGATTGGGCAGGCTGGGACGGCTGGCCATACTGACCGTACTGGTTGTACGATGCGGCGTTCGGATCATATACCGGAGCAGCGGGCGTGGCCGGCTGAGCCGGCTGGGTATAGACGGGAGCCGTACCGTATGCCGGGGCCGGAGTCGCCGGCTGACCGTATGACGGCTGAGCGGTTTGGGCCGACTGTGCGGTCTGGCCATACTGGCTGTATGCGGAAGCGTTCGGATCGTACGCCGGAACGGCAGGCTCGGCCGGCTGAGCGGGCTGAGTGTATGCGGCGGAGTTCTGATCGTATGCGGGGGTTTCCGGCTGCGACTCCGGATGGTTCATCTGCGCATCGTTCTGTTGTGGAATGTACGGTTGGTTGTAGTCGGCCTGGGCTGCGTTATCCGACGTTGGATTGTTGACTTGACCGGCACCATTGAAATCGGCGTTGTTATCACTCATGCCTCAACAATATCCCAAAGTTTGCCCATTTCCACCCGATTCCACCTTAGGTGGCCCCTGAAAAATCCCCGAATATGCGAAGACGCCCGCCGATTCGGGAAAAACCCTTTTCGGTGGGCGTCTCAAAGGATGGGACGGAAGTCGGAATCAGCCGATTTCTCGGCTTTTCGAACCGTCACATGCCGTCACATATCTTTATATGTCGTCTCACATGCGCGCCAGAATGTCGCGACCGACCTCGTCGGTGGAACGCGTGGTGGAGCCGAGCTCCTCGATGTCAGCCTCAACGGCGACGTGGATCTTCTTGGCAGCGTCGTCGAATCCGAGATGCTCGAGCAGCATGGCTGCGGACAGGATGGCTGCGGTCGGGTTGGCCTTGTTCTGGCCGGCGATGTCCGGAGCGGAACCGTGGATCGGCTCGAACATGGACGGATACTCGTTGGACGCGTTGATGCAGCCCGAAGCGGAGTAGCCGACGCCACCGACCACGGCACCGGCCTCGTCGGTGATGATGTCGCCGAAGAGGTTGTCGGTCAGGATCACGTCGAAGCGGGACGGGTTGGACACCATGAAGATGGTGGTCGCGTCGATGTGCAGGTAGTCGTGGGTGACCTCCGGGTATTCCTCGGCCACTTTGTTGACGATGCGCTGCCACATGTCGCCGGCGTTGACGAGCACGTTCTTCTTGTGCACGAGGGTCACGTGCTTCCTGCGCTTCATGGCCAGCTGGAAGGCGTAACGCACCACGCGCTCCACACCGTAGGCGGTGTTGATGGAGACTTCGGTGGCCACCTCGTTCGGGGTGCCACGGCGGACCGCTCCGCCGGCACCGCAGTACAGGCCTTCGGTGCCTTCACGCACGACGACGAAATCGATGTCACCCGGGTTGGCGAGCGGCGAGGTAACGCCCTTGTACAGCTTGGACGGACGCAGGTTCACGTACTGGTCCAGGTCGAAGCGGAGCTTGAGCAGCAGGCCGCGTTCCAGAATGCCCGCCTTGATGCGCGGATCGCCGACGGCGCCCAGCAGGATGGCGTCGGTCTTCTTGATGCGCTCCTCTTCCTCCTCGGGGAGGATCGCGCCGTCACGCAGATAGCGTTCGGCACCGAGGTCGAAATGCTCGTACTCGAATTCGGCGACGCCTTCGGCCGCCTTCTCCAGAGCCTTCTGGGCCCACGGAGTCACTTCCTTGCCAATGCCATCGCCCGGAATGACGGCGATGGTGTACTTCTTTGCAGAATCACTCATAGCACGCGACTCTAGTCAACGGACCAGCACGTGGACACGTAACGCTCAACTAGTGGACACTCCTTGCCGCGTTCATGTGCGAATACGGTTTCACCCGGCTTCAAACGCCACGAACAACGAACGATTCAATGATCCGGACGCAACAATCCATACACCGTACATGAAAAAAAGGGGGCCGACATGAAGGCCGACCCCACCCTTGGATTCCAACACTCAGCGAACGCTCTTGGGTTTCACATAATCCTCGGCGACGGAACCGAAATTCGTGCCCGAGAATTTGCCCGATTGTCTCACTATGGCATCGAACGCTGCCAACCCGTTCAATCCCGTGTAGGAATCGGAATACGCGCCGGAATAGCTCGTCGAAGATCCCGTCGAACCGGACGATTCCGGCTTCACTACCCTGTTCTCCCGCGACCACAACGCATACAGCGTGCCGTCGCGATCGATGGGCATCAACGATTTCCCGGACGAATCAAAGGAGACCACGCTGACTGCGAGCGCGTCGTCTTTCACCGTGCTCCACCCTTCGAAGGTGTAGCCGTCAAGCTGAGGCTCGTTGGCGATGTCCGCCGTGGGCGAGACCAGCGAATCACCGTCGTAGACTTTCCGCTCGGCGTACAGGGTCTTCGCATCCTTGCCGGCGGGCGCATGCCCTCCGTTCAGATCGAAGGTTATGGTCCACTGGTGCGCGGTGCGCACCCACTGCGCGGTCAGGGTGATGTCGCCGGTCACCTTCGAGCCGAAATCGTAGCTTTTGCTGTCATACTGCCAGCCGGTGAACCGGCAGTCGTCGCGTGTCGGCGACGGATCAGGCGCAACGGCCACTCCTCCATTGTCCACGGTCTGGCTGTTCACGGCACTGCCGCCGGCCGTGTCGAAGGTGACCGTCCATGTCTTGACCCACTTGGCATACAAGGTCATGTCGGCGGTTACGGCGGTGCCAGCATCATAGTCCGTCTTCCGCTGTTCGTCGCTGGTCAATCCTGCGAAACGATATCCACCGCGGGAAGGAGCGGAATCGGGGATCGTAAGCTTCTCCCCTTCCTTGACGAACAACGTCATATCCTGCGGCAGGTCCGACGAATAATCGTCGCCGTCATTCAAATGAATGGTGACGGTATGGTACGTCGCGCCCGCATCATCCCACTTGGCATACAGCGTGATATCGCCGGTGACGGGCATGCCGAAACCGTACGGCGTGGTGCCGGCCGCATCCGTGGTCCAGCCGACGAACGTGTATCCGTCACGGGTCGGTGTGGCAGGTTGCGTCGCGTAACCACCGTACGCAACCTGTTGCGCATCGACCGCGCTGCCGCCTTGCGAGTCGAAGGTCACGGCGTACATGTTCGGCGTCCACTTCGCATACAAGGTCACATCATCGTTCACCGCAGCCGTGAAATCGTATTCGCTACCCGAAGTGTCGGCGCTGGTATACCATCCCGCGAACGCGTATCCCACGCGCTCAGGATTTTCCGGTCGTACGGCCAATTTCCCTGTTTGCACCTGTTGTGCGGCGATCTCGCTGCCGCCTTGGACGTCGAAGGTCACGGTTTTCGCTTCCGTCCACTGCGCATACAACGTTATCGTCGCGCTCACCGTGGTGGCGAAATCATACTCATGTTCACCGGCCACGTCCGTGGTCCACTTCGAGAACACGTAGCCGTCGCGAGTAGGCGTTTCGGGAACGCTCGCAGTGCCTCCGATGGCGACCGCCTGTGCGGGAACGCTGCTGCCGCCTTGGGTGTCGAAGGTTATTCCGGCCACGTTCACCGGATGCGTGTACACGGTCGGATCCCCGCTGACGATCCAGAATTCCGCGACGCCGTTTTCCACGTTTCCCGCGGTCATGCTGATCACGGATTCCGGAATCTCGCGATCGTTGTCGTCGCAGTCCTTGCCGGTCCATGATGAGCCGCCGTTGCGGATGATGAACCATGGGTTGCGCACGCCTTTGGCTGTCTGGCTCAGCGTGTATTCCGCGACCTCGCCGAATTCGTCATGGGAGGTGAATTCCTGGGATTCGCCGCTGGTGCTTTCCGCATACCAAGACCACAGATCCCAGCCTTTCCACGCGTCGGATTCCATGCTGTATTCCTGATAATTGCCGTCGGGACGGTAATAATGCAGTTTGATGGTCAGGTTTTTCGGATTTTTGATGTCATTCGGCTGCGGTGTCGCCGAGGGAGACGCTTTTTCCGAGGATCGGTCGGAAGCGGTATCGGGTTGCGCGCCGTCCACCCACGCTTCGATGGCACCGCTCACATGCGCGTCACCGAATTTGGCGAGTTTCCACACGCTTGCCTCATATTGTTCGGCGGTTCCCTCTGACGCTCCAGTCGCATCGGCACCATCCACGATTCTGAAATGCACTGTTGCCAGATCGCCGTCCAGTTCGCCGCTGGCTTTCCTGCCGTATTGCGTTGGCGTGCTTTCGAATGGAATATACGTGGCGCCTTCCATGCCGTCGCCGTTCCACACCTTCACGCCGGATGCTTTCTCACCGACGCCGGAGACGGAACGGAAGTTGACGGTCACTTTGGTTTTCGCCGCATGGTTGCGCGTGTAGGGCACGCCCGTCTGCTGCCGGTGCCCGCTGACGTTGATCATAGTGGCGCCGACCTGTGCCGTATATTCCGTTCCCCGCTTACCCCCGTTCCAGTCCGTGGAGTCCGCATCCCCGGATTGTGTGGATGCGAAATGGTATTTCACCGCGCTTAGGTTGGCCCCTTCCGGCAGATCGGCCTTATACCAGCCTGCCGCATTCGTGGAATCGGCCACATCGACCGCGCTCATCGCAATGCTACCGCTGCCGTTGTCGGACGTGTAACGCACATACACCTCCTGCCCGCCCCACGATTCGTCGGGCTTGTAGTAGATGGTGAGGGTTTTGTCACCTATCAGCGAACTGTTCGGCGAATCCTTGTATTGCGGAGCGTAGGTGCCGCTAGGTTCCGTGGTTTCCGTCCACGCGCCCTTGACCGCACCGGCATAGATGGCAATGGCGCTTCGTTTGCCGATGGTCGCTTTGGCGTGACCGCCGCTGACGGTCACGGTTTGCGAGCAGGTGCGGGAAGCGTACACGTTGCAGTATTCCCCGTCCGGCAACGATGTCGTATAGTCGACGTCATGCTCCTGCAGGGTGTTGTTCAATGCGAGCAGACCCTTGCTTTCCCCGTTGGCGTCAACCCTTTCGAAGGCGATGTTGTTGGATCCGGATTCCTGCCAGTTGCTTACGCTGGTGCCGTTCACGGCATTATGGAATTTGATCATGCCTCGGATTGACGTCCACCGCTGTTGGCAGTTCCAATCGCCATACTCCATCTGCGTTGGGTCCTTTTGCGTGGCGCACACGTCGTCCATGCCGATTGTCGGCACGGTGGTGTCAGTCGAATTCTTGACGCCGTCATCATATTGGGTGCTTTCATTGAATGCGTAGTCTGAAAGGATCTTCGGATGCCCGTAGTCGTACCCGAGCATGAACGCGTTGGCGAGCTCGTATCGGGCGCCGGAAACGGGTTTGAGCGTTTCCGAACCGCGTGCGGTATCCCAGTTGGACACGAATACGGTGGCATTATCGGCGTCGTCGAGCAGATCGCTGGTGATGTTCTTCAAATTGGTGATGGATCCGTTGAAATCCTTCAACAATGAGTACGCGTACGAGAATTCGGTGACCTGTCCGTTCTTTTCGTATCGTTCCGGCGCGAATTTTTCGGATTCTCCATTATGGTAGATGACTTCCTGCGACCATGGGAAGCTTTGTTCGTCCGTAATGCCCGCTTTGGTCATAAACTTGCGTTTGATGGATGCGATGTCGTTGGGATCCATATGTTTTGCGGAGTCGATGCGGAATCCGCGTACGCCGTCTTCCCATAGGTGCGCCAAGTATTCGGCTTGGATGTTTTGCACGCGGTCGCTGCCGGTGTTGATGTCCCACATGGTCGACAGTCGGCAGTTCCACACTTCGTCGGCGTTGGTGTAGTCGGAGATGTTGTCTGACACGTTCGACTTGCAGGTGTGGAAGTCGCCGCTGGGAAGGCCGTATTGGTGGTTGTTGCCGCTTTCCTCATACTGGTAGATGCCGATTCCCGGGTATCGTCCGTATGATCCGTTGTATTCGGTTCCGGCCACACCATACTGGTCGTCAACCCATGACACGTCATGTCCGGTGGTGTGGTTGAGCACCATGTCGGCCACGATTTGCACGCCGGCCGCGTTGCATTGTCTGATCATGGTTTTGAACTCGTCTTCCGTACCGAAACGCGAGTCGAGTTTGTAGCTGACCGGCTGGTAGACGGTCCACCATTGCGTGCCTTGGATGGATTCCTGCGGCGGGGAGACCTGCACGTATTTCACGCCTTCCGGACCATAGGTTTTCGTGCATTCGTCGCCAATCGTCTTCCATGATTGCTGGAATGCGATCATGGTCACGTCAGTGGCTGCCGGATTGGTCGGATCGTCATTGCCAAAAGCCACCGATTGCGCGCTGAGTCCCGCGAGGGAAAACGCCAGGCCAAGTGCCGCGGCCGCGATGCGGCGCACCGAACGCATGCCGGTATGTCGTGCAGCCGCGTGACGGGCCATGCGGTAATCCATCCGATCCCCCTGTTTCGCTCCGTGACGCCTCATCGCGCGTCTCCTTCCTTGTTGGTCTTGTTACGTTTGGCGATGCCGTAGCCCATGCCGATCATGCCGAGCGCCACTACCGCGAGAAGTGTGCCGTAGCACCATCGTTGCCCGCCCGTGGAGGGAAGCACGATGGAGATGGTGTTGGTGATGGTGGAGATTCCGGTTGTTTGGTCATCGTTGATGACCGGCTGGCAGTAGCCGTCCACTCCGCTGATCGTTTCGCCCTTTTCGTTGGTTTCCTTCACCGTGTACACCTTGTTTTCATCTAGGTCGGTGAACGTGTATTGCCAGTTGTTGTCGTCGCTCAACGCCACCGTCTTGCCGGTAGGTTGGCCGTTCGCATACAACGTCGCATATACCGCTTTCGGACGTTTGCTGCTGTCGCCGTAGTCCTTCCACACTTTATGCACGCTGTGGCTGGTATGCCCCGGCGTGTAGGTGTTGGCCAGCGTGTACGCCCAGGATTCCGCATTCTGACCGCTTTCGCTTGTTTCATCCGCCTTGTCGGATTCGCCCGACTCGTTGGCCTTGCCCTCGGCGCCGTCAGCCGCAACGACTTTGCCTCCGGTGAGCGTCGGCGTGTAGTTCTTCACGGCCTCTTCGGTCACCGAATACTGGATTTCCTTGCCCTTGTAGTATTTGGGCAGGTTCGTGAAGGTGTAGGTCCACGTGTCCGCGCTCACCTCTTGCGAAGTGGTCGCTTCGCTTGTTCCGTCAGCCCCGTTGACGTTGGCCGTGGTGGCCTGCGTCGCTTTGGCTTTCTTCGAGGTCAGCACCATGCAGCTCACACCCCATGGATTCGTGCCATCCGTCGCGCCGGTGTCCTTGCACTCGCTGTTGTGTTGCGGTGAGGGCCATCCGGGCAGCGTCTGGTTCTTCGCATCGGTCCACACGCTGGAAAGCACCCAGATCGTGGCCTTGTCGCCCGGCCGTTTCACCTTGCTGGGCGCATCGGTGTCATCCCACGTCTTGTCCACGCTCAATGTCGTGGTTTCGGGCGTATGCGTGTTGGTCACATCGAACGCGCAGGATTTGACCGCGCTCGTCACCGCACAGCGTGTTTCCGTACCGCCGGCGAGCGTCACGTCGCTTGCCGTATAGCCATCTACGGATTCCTCGGTTACCGTATACGTGTACGGATTGTTGTACAGGTTCTGCTTGGGAAGACCTTCGAACGTCCACGATTGCGTGTTGCTGCCGTTGGTTCGCACGGTTTGCACCACCAATTGTTCGGTCACGTCTTCCGTTTCGTCGGCGCTGCCGCTCTTCGGCTGTTTGCTGGTTCCCCAAATATGGAAGGTCAGCGTCTTCGGCCGTTTGCCATCGTTGTCATCCTGATCGTTCCACGTTTTGTTCACCGTGATGCTTGCCGTTTCCGGCTCCCGAATGTTCAATACCGTGAATTCGGCGCCGTCGATGTACGGACGTTTGATCACGGAAACGCGGTATTCCTTACCTGTGAGCTCTTGGGTCAGTTCCTCGTCAACCGTGTAGTTGTACCTGTTGCCGTCCGCATCATATCGGGGCAGATCGGTCCACGTGTACGTCCAGTCGCTGGTGTTCTTGTTGTACAACGTCACCGTGTACTTCGCATCTTGCAGCTGCTTGGAGTTGCGCAGCAGGTGGAATGTCACCGATGTCGGACGCTCCGAATAGTTGTGGTCGGACCAGATTTTGCGCACGCGCACCATGGTGGTGTCCACGCGGTCTTCCACACGAATGGTGTTGTCGTCCACCAGTCTGCCGTCCACGTATGCTTCACCGAGGGAGATGGTGAAGTTGATCGCGTTCGCCTTTTCATACCCGACCGGCGCTTTAGTTTCGGTGAGCTTGTAGACGCCGTCCTGCAGCTGGAATTGTTTCGGCAATCCGCCGCCACTCGTCCAGGTGATTTCGTCGATCGTCTTGCCTTCGAAAGTTTTGCCGGTTATGGAGAATTCCGCTCCAGCCAGCTCGCTGCCGCCGCCGACCTTGGTTTTGGAGAACAGGATGCCGCTTTTGCCCGGCTTGTCCTTCATGACGACGGTATTGGAATCCTGCTTGGCGCCGTTGACGGTCACGCTGCCGTCGAGCCCGACGCTGAATACGATGTCATCCGCGGTTTCATAGCCGTCCGGCGCCACCTTTTCACGCAGGGTGTAGGTGCCGGGTAGCAGGGTGAGTTCGCCGGGTTCGCCGCCCTTGCTGGTCCAGGTGATCTCGTCGATCGCCTTGCCGTCCAAGGTGGTGCCGGTGATGCTCATCTGCGCGCCGTCGATATTGGTGATGCCACTGGTGAGACTGTTTTTATTGACGGTCACCTGATGCGTCCGGTACTGGTCGGTCATCACGATGGTATTGTCCTGCACGTCGGCATATGTGCCATCGGTTTGCTTGATCTGCACGCTGAGCTTGCTGGTGACGGCGTCGCTCACGACTTTGAATTCGACCGGATCCGCTACCAGATAACCATCCGGCGCCTTGGTTTCGGTCAAGGTGTAGGTGCCGGGCTTGAGCTTGATGCTCTCCGACTTATCCCGCTCACTTACCCAGGTCTGCGCTTCGAATTCGGCGCCACCATTCAGCGTACCGGTGAGGCGCATGGTGGCACCTGCGATCTCCGTACCCTTGAGGTCCTGCTTGGAGAACCACACCTCCTCGTTTTCGGGGTGGTGCGTGTTGGTGATGGCGAAACCTTGGGTTTGCGAGCCGGTGATGTGCGTGGTGTAGCCGCTCACCGTATCTTCGCGTATGGTATACACGATCTTCTTGCCATCCTCGTAGACGGGCAGATTGGTGAACGCGCTGTCGTTCCGCCAGTTTCCAACCGCATTGAGCGTCACGCTTTGATCGGTTTCCTCTCCGTTTTTCAACAGATGCACGGTTACGCTGTCAGGGCGCTTCTGGTCCTGGTTGTCGGCGTCGTCCCATGCTTTTTCAACGCCGATCGACGTGGTTTCGGGCGTGTGCGTGTTGGTGCATTGTTCGGTGGCAGCCGAACCGTCGGTGTTGTATTGCACGTCAGCGCATCGCGAGTTGTACCCGTGCGTCGTGGTTTCGACGGCCTTGTAGGCCGCGGTTTTGCCGTCGACTTTCACCGGCAGTCCCATCCATTGCACGTTATCGCTCTTGTCGGGATTGAGTATGCGGCTTTGCCCGTCGACTTTCGTATAATCGGCATCGCCGTCGGTCTTGCGGTACAAATCGAAGGTGACGGATGCGCGTTTGCCGTCCTGGTTGTTATTGTCGTTCCATGTTTTCGTAACAGTCAACGACGTGGTTTTCGGTGCGTCCTCCGCCTGCACGTGACCGATGCCGTCGCTATCGGTCACATTTTTGCCGTCGACGGTGATGGTGCCGTCTTCGCCGACCAGAATGATGATCGGATCCATGACTTGGTATCCGTCCGGTGCGTTGGCTTCGGTCAGCTTGTACCGTCCGGGCAGGAGTTCGAGCGTTTTCGTCTCGCTGCCGGAGGTGGTCCATGTCCAATCGGATTCCACCTGCGACGATCCGACACGAGTCAGCTGCATGGTGGCACCGTCGACGGGTACACCGGCATTCGCCGCATCCACCTTTGTGAATTGCACCTTGAACTTCGCTTTGTGGTCGTTGCTGCAGTTCCAACGGTAGTTGCCCAATGTGATCGTGTTGCCGTTGCTGTCTTTGGCTACGGCGACGATCAATTTGCCGCTTTGCCCGTCTACGGTAACGGTTTTGTTGTCGTATCGTCCATCGTATGCACCGGCAGCGGTCTGCGCGTCATGTCCGGGGAATATCACATAGAGCGGAGCGGATTTCTCGTATTGCGAATCAGTGCTGCCGGGCACTTTGCCGTCCGGACCTGTCAGCTCGGTGACCTTATATACGGTGTCGTAGTCCAGCTGCAGTCGGTCGGACAGTCCGTTGGATGCTCCTGTGGTCAGCCGCTTGGTGATTTCTTTGTCAACCGTACCATTGCAGGTGCCATCGGCATCGGCCGTAGACGACACGAAGTTGCATCCGGTGACGCTTTCCACTTTGAAGGTGGCGCTGCCCGCCGGCTTGCCGAGATCGCCGTCGGTGTATTTGTAAATCTGCAGCGTGCTTTGATTGTATTTCATACCGCCTTTGCTTTGCTGCACGGTGCCGGTGATCGTGTTTTGCGATGTTCCGCCGTTGTTCTCATACCCGGCGAGCACGATTTTGTTGCCACCCAGCGATCCGAAGCTTTCGCCTGGTTTGAGCTGCACCGCGGCCGTGTAGGTGATGGTGCATGCACGGGCGTCGGGAATGGAGAACACTAGTTCGCGGGTCCGCGGATTGTATGACCATGTTGCACCGTTGATGGCGGTTCCATTGTCGGAGTCCATGATCGACACACTGTTGGCGTTGAGGTCGAGTGCCTGACCCATGGTGTCGGTCAGAGTGAGGTTGTTGCCTTTGTTAAGCGTGTCCGCATTCGGGTTGACTTTGACCGTGTAGTTCACGTTCGGCGCGGTCGTGGCATCGTATTTGCCGTTTTTGTCAAGAAGTTTCGGCTTGCTCGCGCCCACTGTGGCGGAAGCGTCGCCTCCGGCGCTGCCATCAATGTCGATGTGCGCCTTGTTCTCGTAATTTCCCCAATCCGGCGCGGTGACCGGGTCGATGCTCGTCTCATACACGATGAGCACACCATCCGAGGTCTTCGCCTGGCTGAACGCCGGGGTACCCTTGGCTATGGTGAAGGTCACCGTGTCGTCGCCGTTGTCTTTGGCGCTCACTCCGGACAGCATTTTTGTGGTGCTGGAAGCGTCGAAGATCTTCAACGATTTCGCGACATACCGCGTGTGTGCCGGCAATGCGTCGGTCACGATGATGCTTTCGGCGTTCGACACCACGTCATGCACTTTGATGCGCCAGCGGATCACTCCTTTGGAGTTGGCGGTGTAGCCGTACCCGTATTCGTCCCAATACTGGTTGGCGGAGTCCTTGCCGAGCACGTCGCCGCGATGCTGGTGTTTCGCCGTGGAGGTTTTGTTCAATGCCGAAGCTCGGTTCCACACGGTTTCGTCGGTCACACCGTCGTTGACTTTCGACTGGTATTGCACGTACACTTCGCCGCCTTTGGCCATGGATGCGAACACGATGGTAAAGCCCCGATCAGTGGCGTTGACCTCGTAACTGCCCGTGTAGAGTTGCGTCAGTCCCGCATCGGTGTATACTTGGATGCTGTCTTTCACCAAGGTTTGCTTGGATCCCAGATCCTTGCCGCTGTCGTCCACATCCAGCTTGTCGGTCAGTTTGGCGTCGGTGAGGTCTTCCAAGGCTTTCATGCTGGTCACCCACGTCAGGTTCTTCGCTTCGGATGCCGACGACGTGCATGTTTTCTTCAGTTCGACCGCGTCGGTGCCGAGTTGAGGTTCGGCCGTGGCTGTTTTGCCGGTTCCATCCTGAGGTTTTACGGTGACTTCGTTCTTGTATTTCTGGTGTTCGCCGCTTCCTTCGACCGGCACGTTTTTCGCTTCGGTCCAATACTGGATTTGGAAATGGTCGTAGCCACCGGAGGGCAGGGTCACGGTGCCTGCTACGAGATCGCTCCAGCTAAGCTTGATGTAATGCTGCGGATTGTACTGGTCGCCACCCTGGTATGCACCGGGCGCACCGGGCGGACACACGGATTTCTAGTCGCCGCTGTTGTAGCAGCTGAGCACCAGATCACCGGTCGGCTCCTTGAGGTTGTTCTTGTCGAGCAGATCCTTGACGGTGGCTCCGTCGACGGATTGGCCTTCGCCAGCGCCGATGGTGATGTTCCAAGTGAAGCCTTGCGTGCCATTTTCGTCTTTTGCTGCGGTTGCGCTTTTGTTCACATACCAGTCGCTGTAGTTGAACCAGATGGAGTTGCTGGTTTCCTTCTTGTTGACGTCTTCGTTGCTGGAGTAGGTCACCTTGTTTTTGTTTTCGGTGGCATTGCTGCAATTGCCGGCCTCGCGGCATGCCTTGATGACGCTGTCTTTGTCGGCGTTCACCGAGTAGCGCACGTATAGTTTCTCACCGTCGCCCATGGAGCCGATGGTGACGTTGAAATTATGGTCGTCGGTTTTGGAGGATTGCCATGCGCCCGTGTATTCGTTCTTGCAGTCGGCGTCGGTGTAGATGTGCACGGATCCGTCCACGAAGGTCAGCAGGCCGCCCATGGTGTCGTCTATGGTCACGCCGGTGTTCGTGCCTGTAGAGGTCACTTCCAAAACGAAATCGTAGGTGGATGCGTCGGAAGTGGAGATTGCCGGGCGTTTGACCACGTTGACCCTGTGTTTGCCCTCCACGTTCACGGTGATGGTGCCATATCCGGGGAAGGTAAAGCTGGTATCGCCGCCAGCCGAACCACCGGTTTTGTTCGAGGTGATGGTTCCGTCAGTGGTCACGAACGCTTCGATGTTGGACCCCGCCGATTCGCCGCGGGTGTAGGTGGCCACCATTTTGTCGCCGTCGATGGTGTAGTAGCCGACCACGTCGCCACCGTTGTAGATCGGGTATTTCTCGTTCGATTTGTATTCCAGATTGCTGGGAAGGTCGTAGACGAAGGTGTCGCCCTCGTTGATTTTGACGTCGTTCGGCACTTTCCAATGCAGTTCGGTGCGGATCTGATCACCGTAGTTGACCTGCATGCCGGAAATGTACGGCTTCCACGTCTTGCCTCCGTCGGAACTGATTTCGAAGGAGGTGTCGTCCTTGTCAACCCAACCGAGATCGCTGATATTGTATCCCTCAGCATACGCGCGTTGCGGCGCTGCGATCACACTTGCGAAGATCATCGCAACGATTGCCACCAACGCGGCAATCGTTGTCATTCCATGCCGCTCACTTACGGCTTTATGCATGCCTGCCATTCTTCCCCCTGGTCGCAATGCAATCTAGTCGGTTTTACCCGTAAACCTGCTATTTCTCTGGACCCTACTAGACCACCCCACACAGACAATGAAACACTCTGAAAACAGGTGCAAGCATGACCTTATAAAAGGTTTAACATGCCGTCAAAAGTTGGAAAAAACGTTTGACGGAACACCCCTAAATCGGAGGATTATGCAAGAAACGCCGAAAACAATCACCCGAGCTGTTTCAATGTTTCATGAAACAAACTGCAAATGGAAGCGTTTGCAAAACGGGGTGCGTCATACGGTGCACCCCGTCACATAACAACAGACCGTTCCGAAACCGACCTCATCCGAACATGAAAGGTCCCACAAACCGGATCAATGCGTGATACCCATCATCGAAAGACACCAAGCATTCTCATAGGAGATCTCCTCCCACTGCTTGTACCTTCCAGACGTACCCCCATGACCAGCCTCAACCTCAATCTTCGCCACGGCATCCACGCCCGCACGCTGCAGTCGGGCCAACCATTTCATCGGCTCCACATACAGCACACGAGTGTCATTCATCGACGTGGTAATGAAAATCTTGGGAAAAACCGCAACCCGCGCATCATTTGCATCAGACGGCGCATTCTCATACGGCGTATATTCCTTCATATACCTGTACACGTCCGCATTATGCAGCGGATCGCCCCACTCATCCCACTCCGTAACCGTCAACGGCAACGACGGATCAAGAATCGACGTCAACGCATCCACAAAAGGCACATCCGCCTCAACGCCCGCGAAACATTCGGGAGCCATATTCGCCACGGCACCCATCAACAGGCCACCGGCGGAACCGCCATCGGCCACCGTGCGAGCAGGCGACGCCAAACCGGCACGCTGCAACGCACGCACGGCATCAACGAAATCCTCAAACGAATGCTTCTTATTGAGCAAATGCCCCTGCTCATACCAGGCACGACCCATCTCACCGCCGCCGCGAATGTGCGGCACCGCATAAAGCACACCACGATCAAGCATGCTGATGCGAGACACCGAGAATCCCGGATCCGAACTGATCTCATACGCGCCATACCCGGTAACGAACATCGCCGAATCACACGCGGGCACATCCCTGCGCCACACCAAGGAAACAGGAATGCGCTCGCCATCGCGGGCGGTAACCCACACCCTGCGCTCCATGTATTCGCGCGGTTCAAATCCACCAAGCACCGTGGCACGCTTCAACAGGCGATCCTCGCCGGTCGCCGGATCGATATCATGCAGTTCGCCGGGACGCGTGTAACTGGAGAACGAGTAGCGCATGCGGGGCGCATCATACGAAGGATTACCTCCCACACCAATCGAATACAAGCGCCGGGTCTCCCCCGGCATCGCATCGGCGGTCGCGCCATCCGATGAGGTCATCGCCTTGCGGGAAACCCCATGCACGGCCGACCCCTCGCCTTGCGCGGCGGCCAATTGGTCGAGCGCGCCCCACACTTCGGCACGTTCCTCGTTGATCTCGTCCACCGACTCGTCGACATCCCAATCGTCTTCCAACGCGTGGGGAACCAGCTCGGTGAACTTCCATGGACGCCCCGCAAGAAAATCCTCCGCAGCGGCATCCTTCGTCATCACCGCAATATGCGTCAGGCTTTCCGCCCGGTACTGCAGCGCCACATAATGCCGGTGAATCGAGATCCCCTCAATGCCAAGACCATGCGCACCCTGCAAAATGGCTGGATTGCAGGGATTGGAATACGGTGTGCCGATCGGCATCCCAGAAGCGCCCGGTTCGACCTCGTCGCCATACTCGCATCCGTACGGCGAACCGACGGCCACACGCACGCCCTCACCCAAACGGTACGGGGGCTCATGGGAGCGCATGTCGATCACATCGATTTCGAAATTCGGGTTCAACGCATTGTGATAGACCACGGCGAGCGGAATATCCTCACCGCGTTCGCCGGCACCTTCGAAACGGCTGAAACTCACGTCGTATTCCACGTCCTGCTCGCGCGGAATGAACGCGCGGAATTCACCTTCCGGATCGTCGGTGGAAAGCAGCAGCACTTCGGTAGTGGTTTTCGATCCGGTGCCGATCACCAGATTGCGTTCGTCGAACGACAGGCCGATGCCCACCCAGAATCGTTCGTCCTGTTCGTGATACACTTCCACATCGTCGGTGACGGGGGTGCCGACGCGGTGCCTCATCACCGCGTATGGACGCCACGCGTCGTCGAGCTTCACATAGAACACCCATTGCGCGTCCGGTGTGAAGCAGGCGCCACCGATGCCCTTGAACACTTCCGGCAGTTCCTTGCCGGTTTCCAAGCTGCGGATGCGGAAATCGTAACGTTCGTCGCCGCTGGTGTCGGTGCCGTACAGCATCCAACGTCCGTCTTTGGAAATATCCATGCCGCCGATACGGAAGAAATCATGGCCTTGCGCTTCGGCATTGGTGTCGAACACCACTTGTTCGCCGTCGATAGGCACGCCGATTTCAATGGTTGGCGGATCCCAATCGTCTGCGCTTCGAATCGGCACACGGCATTGCACCGCATACTGCTGGCCCTCCTGGGTGCGTACGAAATACCAGTAGCCATCCATGCGTGTCGGCACGGACATGTCGTTTTCCTGAACGTGCGACTTGAGCTCGTCGAACAGTGTGGAGCGTAGGGTTTTCAACGGTTCCATGCGCTGCTCGCAATACCGGTTCTGCGCGGCGACGTAATCCTGCACGTCATGCGATTCCTTGTCGCGCAGCCATTCGTACTCGTCGATGAAGGTGTCGCCGTGGAATACGCGCTCCTTCGGCACACGCTTCGCGATCGGCATCCCGCATTTGTCTTGCACGCTTTCGTCGCTTTCTCGCGCGCCCGTTGCGCCCTGTTCACCCCGAAAATCAGTCATGCACGCGATTATACCGGCATTGCATTCCCAATCCCACGCGGCACGCAACCCCTGCTCTGGGCGTACGAAAAAGTCAGACGCCCATCTGTTGTTTCAGGTACGGCAGCATGGTTTTCATGATGTTCGATCCGGTCGTTCCCGTGAATACCGGCACGTCGGTGACCGGCATCGGCTGCGTGGCCACGCGCCCGGCGACGGAACCGAAATTGCCGGTCACTTCGCGCGGGGACAGCTGCCGGATGCCGATCGCCAGCACACGCCCCGGGTAGCGGCGTGCGATTGTGGCGTATGTGGTCGGATCCTTCTGCCCGTCGTCGCCGATCAGAATGAACTTCATATCGGGAAAATCGGCCATGAGCTGTTCGGCGTATTCAAGCTTGTGCTGCACGCCCGACGGAATGAAGGTTTTCGGCCTCGGGTCAAGGTCGCGCAGCAGCAGCGGACCTTCCGGAAAACCGTGGTTCGTAATGAAATGGCGGATCGAGCTTTCCACATTCCATGGCGAAGTGGACAGGTAGAAGAACGGCGCGTCCGTGAACATGTCCGCGATGCGGTTGAACAGCAGGTTCATGCTGGCCACCGGCACTTTTTTGCGCGGATTAAGCAGCAGCAGATTGTAGGCGGCCTTCATCAGACGCGGCGCCTGCGTGACCATGATGGTGTCGTCCACGTCGGAGATCACGCCCACTTTGGTGCCGCTGGGAATGGTGAAAAGATTGGCGTTGACCGGCTTGCGGCTACGCACTTTGTACGAGACGTTGTGGATGCCCGGTTCGAGCGAATGCTCGGCGACGAGGTCGAGGTAGCCGGCATCGTCGGATGCCGCGAATTCGCTGGAAATATCAGGATTGCTGTCGATCGCGTCGTATACTTCCGACGCACCCACCTGCACTGTTTCGATGGGCACGTCATCGATGGCGATCCGCACTTTGGTATGCGGGGACGGCACCATCAGCATGCCACGGATGCCGCGAATCAGGCGGCCGGCCTGCCGTTTGAACGGGCCGTATACGGTACGGCAGATCAGTCGGGAGTAATGTTCGGTGCCATAGCCGACGTAGGGTTCGACACGTGGATACCAGTCGAGCGACCGTACCAATGCGGTCGAGAATTTCAGCCAGACGCTGAATGCTTTGGTGATCGTGCGGCGGAACAGCCTGGTCAGCGGCGGTTTGACTTCAAGACGCTCATGTCTGGAGGCCGCGTCGAAGGTGGTGACCACCTTGCGTGCCGGAATCGGCACGGTGGGCATGTCATCGCAAGAATCGTCCATCCGCTCCCCCATACGCTGCTGTTCGCGCTGCTGGTCGTGCTGCGGCGCACGCTGCGGCGGGAACTGCGGCAACGGCTGAATTTCACTCATATGCCCACTATAGAGGTCGCGTTCGAACAAACAGTAACGCCACCGAGAAAATCAGGGAACTTTCAGGGCCCCGCAAGGCACTTCCCATAAAAAGGCTGCGGCCGGCGGGTACGATGCGCGACCGTAAGCCCGGCCGAACGGCCTTGAGTGTGCCGCGCATCGTACCCGCCGGCCGCAGCCGTAATTAAAACTAGACGTCCGTGCTATTCAGTCAGCCACAATCTTGGCATACTCGTCAGCGCTAAGCAGGTCAGGCTCGTCATCCTCAAGCTCGATCTTGAAAATCCAGCCCTCGCCGTACGGATCGTCCGTCACAATGCTCGGATCGTCCGCAGCCTCGTTGTTGACGTAGCGGATGGTGCCAGCCACCGGCGAGACCAGCGCGGTGACCGCCTTGGAGGATTCGAATTCCGCCACTTCGTCGCCAGCTTCGACCTGCGTACCAACTTCAGGCAAATCGATGTACACGAGTTCGCCGAACTGTTCGGTGGCGTATTCGGTAACGCCCACCATGGCGGGTTCGACGGAGGAATCCACCCACACGTGCTCGTCGGAGTATTCGAGGTGCTCGGGCACGTCGAGGTTCACTTTGCTATCGTTTGCTTCGCTCATGCCGCCCATTGTACGGCGTATGCGAACGCCGCGCACCCGCGCCACGCGTAACGGGTCAGCGTACCGGTCCGGATGGCATGGCGCCGACTACCTGCACGATGGTGCCTTCCGGGCAGTTGTCGTAGATCCACTTGGAATCGGCTTCGTACATGTTCACGCAGCCGTGGGAGCCGTAGTGCGCCGGGTCGCCGTGGGCGATGCCGTAATTGTTCCAGCTTGCCGTGTGGAAGCCTTCGCCGCCGTAGAAGTAGCTTACCCACTTCACACCCTTGGACAGGTAGCGCGAGCCGTCGTCGTTCAGGCCGGTCATGTCCTGGATCTGATACTTGAGGTAGATGTAGAAGGTGCCCAGGTCGGTTTCGTGCTTGCCGGTGGTGCCCGTGCACACCGGGAAGGTCTTGACGGCCTCGTCGTTGTGATACACGGTGGCGGTTTGCGCGGTGCGGTCCACCACGATGCGGTATTCGCTCTTCTTCTGCACGGTTTTGAAGTTCTGCACGTCGCCGTCCACCGGAATGGTGGCGCCTTGGCCGTTTTTGAGCGCTTCGCCGATCTTCGGTGCGAGCGCCTCCATGTTCTTGACCTTCACGCCGTTCACGCCTTTGACGATGGTGGCCAGCACTTTGCCGCTGTTGTCGACGGCGTCTTCCTGGTCGACCGCGTCCTGGTTGAGCTGGGCTGGGACCTGCTGCTGCACGTAGTTGGTGATGGCGTTGTCATCGTAGGACAGCGAAAGCGTGCCGTGTTCGAGGTCGGCGTCGGTTTTCAGCCATGAGGCCACGACTTCGGCTGGAATCTGGAAGGTCTTGCCTTGTCCGTTGTCCAGCACGATCGGCGCATTCAGTCGCGCGTTTGCCTGGTCGGCCACGTTTTGGGCTTCAGGCAGTGCGACCGGCACGTCGATGGTTTCGTACGTGATCGTCACGCTGCCGCTGTGCCCCGGGTTCGCGATGGCTTTGGCGACCGCGTCGATCACGTTGTCCACCTTCGGGGACCTGCCGCCGCGGCCTTCCACTGCGACGAAGGCGCGCGCGTTGGCATCGTACGATGCGGTGGACGGTACCGCGCGGTCGGTGTCCTGCACGAATTTGTCGGTGACGAACGTCCTGAGGGCCAGCTTGTTGGACTTGGCGTTCAGTGGCACGTTCTTCTTGACGAACGGGTTGACTTCGTTGATGTATTCGAGTGCGCCGTTGGTCTGGTGCTTGGCGGCGAGCAGTTCCGTGACCGTCTTGTCGACGTTGTAGCTCACGCCGAGGTCGCTCAGGCTGCCGGAAGCGTTGTTGCCGTTGCCGTCCTTGATGTTCACGGTGGTGTTCTTCACGGCGGCCGTCACCGTGTTTTTCAGCTGGTCGGCGGTCTGTCCGGCCACACTGGTTCCGCCGAAGGTCACGCCCGGCGCGGCCTTGTCTTGGAAGTACCAGCGTGCGGTGAAGAAGCCGGCGATCGCGGCGACCACCAGTACGGCGAGCACGATTCCGGTGATGATCAGCGGCAGTTTGCGTTTCTTGGCCACGACGGCTTCTCCTTCGACCGGCATGGTGAGCACGGGAATGGCGGGAGCGGGCGTGGATGAGGGCATGTCACCGGTAGGAATGGCACCAGTGGGAACAGCTCCGTTGGGGACAGTTCCGGCAGGCGTGGTTTCGGCGGCACCGGCCGTCGGGAATGACTGGAACGGCTGGGTCTGGTCCGATGCGAAATTCAACGGCGGCATGGTCTCGGTGGCGGCGTTGGACACGTCGTCCTGTTCGGACATATCGGCCACGTCGGCGAGATTGATCGTATCGCCGTTCTCACCAGACTGCGGCGGCACGGCATTCACCCCTTCAAACGAGATGCCGGCGAAACTGTTGTCCGCATCGTTCTGCCCACTTCTATCAGACATGTATGTGGTTTCCTCATTCACTCTCTTAACGGTACATACCATGCAGCATGATACGCAGACGAGTGCCCAAACGAATACCTAAACAAGCTCCCCCGGCAACCGCCCCGAAGACAGGCTCAGCCGATACCACCTTTTAATGGCAGGTCTTGTCACGGCAAGTCGTGGCCGAGCCATTCCTCAATCATGTAGCGTGCGATCGTGGCTTTGCCCGGAGCCTCCATACGTCCCGAAACCAGTTCGCTCATGTATTCGTCGCGTGTGACCCAACACGCCTGCAACGTTTCCTCGCCGTCCACGTGCACGTCGGTGGTGACCGCCACGCCTTTGAACGCCATCATGAGAGACGAGGGGAACGGCCACGGCTGGGAGCCGAGATATTTGAGTTCGCCTATTTCGATGCCGACTTCCTCTTTGGCTTCGCGCCGGCATGCGTGCTCCAGGTTTTCGCCAGCCTCCACGAATCCGGCCGAAACCGAGTACAGGCCGTTGTTGCGCCATGCGCTGTTGTGTTGCAGCAGCAGACGGTCATCATGGTCGACGATCGCGGTGATCACCGCTGGCTCGATTCGGGGGAACAGCAAACGATTGCCATCCTCGTCGTTCGTGCAGTGCTGAGCCCAGCCGCCGAGCGCCGGTTTGACGGGCGCGCCGCACGTCGGGCAGTGACGCTGCCGGGCGTGCCACATGCTGAGCGAGATGGCGGAGGTTGCCTGTCCGGCTTCGCGTGCGCTGGCGTGGGGTGCGAATCCGCGCAGGTCCACCCAGTCGAATCGGGCTGCCGCGCTTTCCAGCAGCGATTTCGCGTTTTCCTGCGATTCATGCGCCGGCACTTCGGCGAACGCGTCATCCGCTCCCCCGCTGCGAGCCGTCGCAGCCGTAATCGTCGTATCGTTCGGCTGGACGTGCGTCACGTCCACGGCGACGACGTGCTCGCCCAATCGTCCGCCGTACGAGCCGAGGAATATGGCGAGCGCCGATGGGTGCGATTCGAGTTCCGCGGCAACGTACGCGCCCGGCAGTTGGGCGAGGCGCATTTTCACGTTGGCGTAGTCGGCGATGGCGCCTTGGCCGTGCGGCACGGCCACTTTGCCGTCTTTGACGAGGATGACTTTCGTTGCCGGTTCCGCCAGGACTTTGGCGAACAGGTCGGGTTCGCCGCGTCGTGCCACTTCGTAGTCGATGTCTCCTTGGGCGAGTGGCAGGAACGGCAGGGTCTGCGTCAATGCCAGTGGTGAGAACACGCTCATGGTTGTGTTGCCTCTTTCATGCGTGTTATATACGGAATATATTCGTTATACATACGCAGTACATATTCCGTATATACGTTTTATATATTTTCTCTATATCTTGTCGATACGCCGGATGGTCTGCCACAGATAATCGTCGCAGCCGGCTCAGCCGACTCGCTTCACCAGTTCCAGTAACGCGGCGGCCACCTGGTCGGGGTGTTCGTACGCGCTGAAGTGGCCGCAGTCGTCGATCACCGTCATCGTCACGTCGGTTTTCGTCATCGCGTCGGCGACCGGCTTCATCACTGCCGGCGGGCTGGACGGGTCCTTGTCGCCGCAGATTACTGCGACTGGCACGTTGATGTTCGGCAGCACGTCGTTCAGGTCGGGACGGCCAGCGGCCATGCGTTCGCGCCAGGCGATGCCGTCGGCGGGCTGTTCGTTGATCCACGTTTCGAACTGCCTGCAGTAGGCGTCCGACTGTTTCACGGTGGAATCGGCTTCCGACGGCACGGCGAATCCCATGACCGGCTCGTGTGTGCCGGTCGTTTCGCAGTCGGTGGCGATTGCGACGCGCTTCAATCGCATGTCGGCGGAGTCGGCGTCGGCTTTCGTGTCGCACAGGGCGAGCGCCGCCACCGCTTCCGGATGCAGGCGTTGGATGTCGAGAATCAGGTAGCCGCCCATCGACAGGCCCACCCAGATGGCCTTGCCGTAGCCGGCGGCGTGCAGCAGGCCCACGTACGCGTCCGCCATACGGTCCAGTCCGTACGGGAACGCGCCGTCGGCGTCCTTGCCGCCGCTGTCTTCGTCGGACGGAATCGGTCCTTCGCCGGCGCCGGGCATATCCGGAGCCCAGATCGCAAATGGTTTCACGCCTTGTTTCACAGCTTGGTCGCGTAAAGCCGCCGCGCACTCGTCCCACATGCGGTGGTCCACCGGAAAGCCGTGCACGAGCACCACCGGCGTGGTTTCGGTATCGTTGCCGCCGTCCGCATATACGTTGTTGTTCAGTTCAATCGTCATATTTTTTTCTAATCCTCCCCTATCTGCCTGTTCGCCTAGTTTGCTTGGCTTTTGCCCCGCTTGCGCGGCTTGTCCTACTTGCCGGTCCACGCGAGCGCCTGCCGCACGATGGTGCCGTAACCATTGGCCATCTGCCCGACGAAGGTGTCGAGCATGTCTCCGGACGGGTCGACCCATTCCACGTCGAGCGTCTCGTCCTGCGGCTTGCAATCGCCGGCGATCGGCACCACGTAGCACAGCGCGATCGCATGTTGGCGTGGATCGTAATAGTCGGATAGGCCGGGTGTCGGGAAGAATTCGGCCACGGTGAACGGCTGCAGGCTGATCGGCAGCTGCGGCAGGGCGATATCGCCCAAATCTTTTGCGACGTTGCGCGCCACCGCTTCACGCAACGATTCGTGATAGAGCACACGTCCGGCGATCAATGTGCGTTCGATACCGCCGTCGTCGGTGACGCGCAGCAGCGAGCCGATTTGCGCCACCCTGCCGAGATCGTCGGTGCGCACCGGCACGACCACGACGTACGGAATCGGTATTTCGCGGCGCATGCGGTTGATTTCGTCCGATGGGAGCCATCCCGGAGGGTTGCCCATTCCGCGGATGAAATCCTCCGGCGTAATGTCGTCAAATTCCCCGCGATGGCGGTTGGCGTCGAAATCGCCCTCGTCGGGCACTTCATCATTCATCACTGGCATGGTTCCATTATCACGCACGGCATGTGAATGTCACGTGCTTCCGATTCTTCCCATAGCGCAATCGGGTGCGGCAGTGTGTTTGCGTGGCGTGCGGCTATATACTTTTCGCAAACGGTCTTTCGCAATATTGCGCAGCATTGCACGATATTGTTTTTGAAATCGGCTTATAGCGTAAGCCGGGGAATGGGGAACGCATATGGCAACGCATGCAGTCACTTCGCAGGATTTCAACCAGGTCGTCGAATCCAATGATCTAGTGTTCGTGGATTTCTGGGCCACGTGGTGCGGTCCGTGCCGTGCATTCGGCCCAACGTTCGAGAAGGCAAGCGAGGCGAATCCGGACGTCTATTTCGCGAAGGTGGATATCGATCAGAATCCCGATCTGGCCGCCGCGGCCAAGGTTCAGGCAGTGCCGACGCTGATGGTCGTCAAGAAGCAGCAGATCATCTTCCAGCAGGCCGGCGCGTTGCGCGCTTCCGATTTGGATGATCTGATCAGCCAGGCCAAGGCGTTGGATATGGATGCGGCCGCTTCCGATGGGGACACCGCTTCCAGCGGAGACGCCAAAGTGAAAACGCCAAGTAGTCAGTCGGAACGATGATTCGGCCCGTCGCCTGCGCGTTGCATACGTTATCTTCAAGTTCCTTGGGGTGCGGTAGACTATATGCAGTTGCGCGCATTCCGGCGGAACCCTAGCGGTTGTGCGCCGTGCCCTAGGCACGGAATCCGCCGAGGAATTGTACCCGATGTAGGAGCAGAATGGCTAGCCATAAGAAACATGCCCAACCAACTACGTTTGCCTTGCCGGGCAAATCTCAGATGGTGAAGATTGTCGCAACGGTTGCGGCAGTGGGGCTGTTGGCCACTGGCGGCATCGTGTCGCATAATCTGTACGCCACCGCGGAGAAGTCTCCTGCCAAGCAGGTCACCGCGTATTCCGTCACCGACAGCATCGAAGCCTCCCGTGGCAACGCCCGTGAGGCGCTTTCCGGAGATACTTCGTACGTCACCGTGAAGATCAACGGCAAGACCCGCGTGGTTCCCGGCATGCATTTCACCGACGTGAAGTCCGTGCTTGACGCGGGCGACATCACCCTTGATACGGAAGACACCGTTTCCCCGTCTTTGGATACGAAGGTGAACGAGAACACCGTCATCAAGATCGAACGTGCCGGCGCTTCCGTTGAGGTGTCTGATACGGATATCGCATTCAACACGGTCAAGAAGGAGACCTCCAGCCTGCCGAAGGGCCAGGAGAAGGTCGAGACCGAAGGCGCGAACGGTGTTATGGAGACCACGAACCTCGTCACCAAGTCCGGCGGCAAGGTCATGTCTTCCAATATGATCAGCTCTTTCGTGAAGAAGGCTCCGACCGACAAGGTGATCCTCGTCGGCACCGGCTCCTCGTCCACGCCGTCCGCGGCCGCAGCGTCGATCGGCACCACCGTGCCGGCTGGCGAAATGCAGCAGTGGGCTCACGATTATCTGCTGTCCAGCGGCTATTCCGAGGCCGATTTCACCGCCACCGTGTACATCATTTCTCATGAGTCCGGTTGGAATGTCGCAGCCACGAACCCAAGCTCCGGCGCGTACGGCCTGCCGCAGGCGCTGCCCGGTTCGAAGATGGTGAGCGCCGGTGCCGATTGGGCCACCAACTACCAGACCCAGCTTAAGTGGTTCTGGGGCTACTGCGCACAGCGCTACGGTTCCATCCAGGGCGCCTACACCTACTGGCAAGCCCACCACTGCTACTGAGTTTTAGTTTTTCAGACAGGAGAGGCTCCGCACACATTGTGCGGAGCCTCTCCTGTCTTATACGCCTTTTTATATTTCATATGGAAAGATGCAGGCCATTCATGGCGTTACGGTTGTTTATGCACGCAATTCATTCATCGCTTTTATCGCGGCCCTTTTGGCCATCTTACGCGTAAGCGAACGGCCAGACGCAACGGGCTCGAAAAAGCCGTCATGCTCTTTTTCCACCGTCCATCGCCAACCAAGCACGTTATTTTGAGCGACTCGAATACTGAACGAAAATCCTACACGCCCACTACCTGCCACATTCATTCCAAGCTCCCTTTTTCAGGATTTTTGGGCTGGATGCATACGTACTCATTATTAGCGTTTATGGACGATTCGCACAGCCTATCAAGATACTGCATATAGTACAGCACTCACATCAAGAGAACTGTACTATATGCGATTTTTCAAGCTGAGCGGAATATTGTTCACTTACTCGCCATCTTTGGCCGTATGATGCGAACCTTTGCGGGGACCGCGCTTGCCGGATACACCCTTTGAAGCATCGGCCACAGCAAAAATGACAACCTTCTCATCCGGGTAGGACTCGCCATCCATGGCGAAATAGGCAATCTGGTCGTCTGCGACCGGCGGGAAAGTGAAATACTTCTGCACCGCTACCAGCACATCGGTGGTACGCACGGTCACGGAAGAAGCCTTTCCTGCAGCGTCAGAGTCGACGCCATCGGCCTTGCTTCGCTTGGTCTTGCAGAACTTGATGGCGTTCTCGTCTTTGGCGTCGCATGCCTGGACTGCGATCTTCTTCTGCTTGTCATTCACCAGCAATTTCACGTATGCCGGGCATCCGAGCGCTTCGGTCACGCCTTTGGAAAAGCGAACGGATGATTCCATGACCGTCATGGTCATCTTATTGGTGGTGGTCTTTTCTCCCACTGCTTCAAATCCGTCAAGAACAGACATGCCAACCCCTTGAAAATATAGGATATTAATTACATGCAATATAATACAACAATTCGCATAAATACACCCTTTTTTCACTAATAAAATAGGGGGTATCTCCGCTTTCCGGCAGAAATACCCCCTGTATTTCCAAGAATATAGCAATAATTCATAGACTTCATTGAACAAGTTTTCATTGAGATGAATTCAAGGAAATCATGCACCAATAATGTCGAGAATTACCGCGCCATATTTCAATAGTTGTATTTCACATCATTGGTCATTTTGCCACACGGCGTCTGATCGAGCTTCATATCAGCCGTGGCCTTGTCAGACACGGTCACGTCGAACTCGTACGTCACGCTCTTGCCAGGTGCGATGTACGCCATACTGGAGTTCAATGGCTTGCCGTCCATGGTGGCATTGCTACGGTCACGCACATCACCGGTCACGGCGATTGATCCAATCGAACCACCTGCAGGCGCGTAAATCAGCACACGCTGCGCGGATGTGCCACTCGGCGCCACGGGCACGCCACCAACGCCCTTCTGCTCACCACCGAGAATGTAACTCGTGCAGGTAGCCATTTCCGTGGAAGTCATACGGTTGGTCAGCGTGTACTTCACGTGGTAGGTCTTGTCACCTGTCTTGGTCACTTCGCTGGTACGGTCGATATACCAACCCATCTTCGAAGGATTCTGCTCGCTGATGTAAATGCCCGTTTCCGGATTGGTCTCGCTCTCAGGCGCATTCTTGGCGAGTCCAGCACCTTGGAAGTACTTCGCTTCGTCATCGTGGAACGTGTAGGCGTAGAAGTGGCGGTTCTCGGCCAAATCACCGATGCTTTGCGCCACCTTCATCATCTTGTCCACAGTCATGTTGCCAAAAGCGCCGTCCATCACCGTTTTGGCAATGTACTCGAAGTATTCGTCCTGCTGTGCCACAGGAACGTCCTTGTAGATGGTGTTGAGCATGTATTCGGCGGTGTTCTCGCCGGTAAGCACAGTGCCGTTGGACAAGGTGACTGGTCCGTTGATCTCCACCATTTTCTGGATGAACACCGGATCCACGGAAATCAAACCGTCGATGTTGCAGGCATATTGCGAACGCTGCCATGAAGCGTTGAGCATTTCCGCGTTGCGGGAAACATCCGGCACCGCGAAGGTGTCTCGCACGTCGAAGGAGAAACCCAACGGCCTGTTGAATACCGCATGTTCCTCAGCGGTGCCGTTGTTGCCATTGACGAACTCACCATTCGGGTGGAAGTCCCCCACCGCGATTTTGCCATTATCCGCAGTCATGGTGCCGAGAGAGCCAACCAAGCCGCCGCCGGAACGTGTTTCGGATGTGGTCTGTGCCGCCAGCAAGTATGTGCGGGCACCGTTCTGGCCGAGGAAGGAAGGCAGCATGTGAGTGGCGTTGCTGACCTGTCCAACCAAATCGGCGATATTGTCAAGCTGGTCCTTGCCCTGCTGATAGGCTTTCTTCACCATGCCGATTTTCGGCTCGGCAAGACTGTTATACTGCTTGTTCTGCTGCTGCACCTGCTGGTTGAGCTTGTCGAAGTTACCTTGCGCATCGGCGATTGGCTGCAGATTAAGTTGCCCTTCCGCACCGGAAAGATTGGCCCCGGCAAGCTGTTGCACCGCAGTGGTCAACGATGGCAGTGTCTGCTGTGCAAGATTGTCCACGACTTCCGTCATGCCTTGCACAGTGGCGATGTCACTGCCGACGAACGGCATTTTCGCAGTCACGTTCCATAATGAACCGTGCGCAATCTGCTTGGCCTGCGCCGTCTGCTGCTGAGCCTGCGCGATGGACGCCTGCAACGCGGCGGCATCCTTGAGCTTTGCAGGGTCATTGATTGCGGATAGTGAGGATATGGCTTGCGATTCGTGTGCCTTGACGCTTTTTGCCTGCTTATACAGTTGCATACCAAACACTGCAGCAATGGCAAGTAGCACGATCAGCACCGCAAGTACAATAAGCGTCACATTCCGTGCCGTATGTTTTTCCCGTATTGCTTGAGCATGTTGCCCCATGCTTTGCTCCTCAAATCATTAAGCACTCAATTTGACTATTCCAGCGCATTATTGTGCCACATGGCACCCCTTTTTTCGGCCGCCAAATGAAATTTCCCTCTGTTCCGTCACAAGAACAGAGGGAAAATCACAGAAAACCCACTTATTGGCTCAGTACGATCCACGGCCAGTGAAGATTACCATCACGGTTTTGGCAAGAATCGCAAGATCTCCAGCGATGGACCAATTCTCAATGTAGGAGACGTCCAAATATTCGCTTTGCTCCTGTGAAAGATCCGACCGGCCGGACACCTGCCACGGACCGGTGATGCCCGGCTTGACCAGCAGTCGGGCGGAATATAGGGAACCATAGCGGGCCACTTCTTCCGGCAATGCCGGGCGCGGACCGACCAGAGACATATCGCCCTTGAGCACGTTGTAGAACTGCGGGAACTCATCCAAAGAAGTCTTACGGATGAAGTGACCTACCTTGGTGATACGCGGATCATCTTTCATTTTGAAGATGAACCGGTCTTCCTGCCCAGTTTCCTCAGCGAGTTTCTTCTTCAGCTCCTCAGCATTGGTGACCATGGAACGGAATTTATACATTTTGAACGGCTTGCCGTGCAGTCCGATACGGGTCTGAGAGAAGAACACCGGACCGCCATCATCAAGCTTGATGGCGATGGCGACGCCGAGAAGAATCGGAGAGGAAATAATCAGCGCGCACAGTGAGCCGATGATGTCCAGCAAACGCTTGATTACGTTCGCAGCTCCCGTGTACTGCGGCAGGGAAGCCAACAGAACTGGCTGTTCCGTGGTGTTTCGCAGATACAAACGGTGACCGCTCACATCCGCCAGGGAGACCGCCAAGGCAAGTTCCATACCCAGCGACTCCACCGCAAGAGAAAGACCATGCAACATTTCGGAATCACGCGAAAGCACGTCAGCCACATAGACTTCCTGTACACCGAGGCTTTCGCAAATACGTGGGAATGCCGAGTTGAAAGGAATCACCTTGAGTTTGCTGGAGCCTTCGATATTGGCATCCGGTGTGTATGAGGTAACCACATAAGCGTCTTTTGAAGCTGGATCCGCTTCAATTGGACATACAGCAACTGGTTCGTACCCCCAATTCATGCAGTTGCGCATGGTCTGCAAGGCTTTGTTGATGCCATCGGAAGATCCGATGACCACCGTTCTGTACTTGCAAGAGCCTTTGCTGCGGTGACGATGCAACGCTTGACGCATCTGCCAACGTGCGATGATATCCAAGAAGAAGGCGATGACTGGCGCGATAATCAACGCAGTACGGGGCAATGCAAGTTTGAAAATAAATGCAAGGCTGCAGTATGAGATGATGGTCAGCAACGACGCATTGATGATTTTGGCATACAGCTCATAGCCGTCCGCCATAACATGGCGGTGGTATGTGCCCGCGAATGCCAAGCACAGCAACCAAATCAGGCTGAACAGAATGAGGAAAAGCCAAAACGGCATCACATCGCCGATGGCATCGAAAGCAGCACCGTTGATTACAAGGCTGACGGTCAACGAAAGCAGCATCACTGCCAAATCGATGGCGATCAGGCTGGCGACGAAGGCGAAACGCCACCGGGGAGTCGATTCAGCCTTGCCGCGCCTATGTCCTTCCTTTTCCGCAGGAAACGGGGTATTGGAAAAAGTCATCGGCTCGAACTGCTTTTGCAGACGCTGATTCTGCATGGACGCGTATGCCTGTCGATGCGCATTGGACGAGACGATATGAATCTCTTGAGTCCTCATACCTTGCTCGCCGTTTGGTGCGCCGGATTCACCGGTATTCACGCCTTGCATGTATCTCCCTCCCCTTCAGCTGCATACGGCAAACAATTTACCACAGCCCCCCCCAGAAATTAAGAGGGACCTATGGGGGTACCATTCGCTATATCCAAATCCTTCTCCGGTATGGCTTATTCGCCAGCAGTACCTGTATCTGAGTTGTCGTTACCGCCGTCCGAACCACCATTGCCATTGTCGTTCGAATCGCCATTACCACCGTTACCGCCGGTTGAACCACCGTTGCCGTTCGAATCGCCATTACCACCGGTCGAACCGCCATTACCGTCGTTAGAACCGCCGTTACCGCCGGTCGAACCACCGTTACCGTTGCCGGTCGAATCGCCATTACCACCGGTTGAGCCACCATTGTTATTGCCACCGGTCGAACCACCACCGTTCACACCGTTTCCAGAGCCCGGACCAAATTGCCACGTATATGTGTAGCGCCGGTTCGTAGTGCCGTTATTGGTATTCGAATTGGTATTCGACTGGGCATTAGCCGCAGTTTGCTCCGCCACAGACTTGTTCACGCCGTCAGAAGTCGAGGAAATCACCTTCGAAGCGTTCTGCATGGCCATAACATCAGTGCTTTTGCCATCAAGGAGTTTCTGAGCAGCGTCAATCGCCTTGGCAAGCGCGTCACGTGTCGACTCGTCCGCGACCTCGCCTGCAGAACCGTCAAGCAACGTCTTTGCGTCAGCAATGGCCTTCTGCAACGCGGCAGTCGTCTTATTCACTTCCAAAGCTCGCTTGCTGGCGGCCACAGCTGTGGCTGCTGCGGAAACGGCCTTGGTCTGTTCTTTGATATTGCTGATCTGCTTGCTCATGCTACGGGCGTGCGCACGCAGTGTGGTTTCGGACAGCAACACCGAACATCCGCCGACCGTCTTGAGGTTCTGCGCCTTGGTCACGGCCTGAGTGAGTTGGTCGATTGTGGCGGCATCCGCCACCTGGTTTGCCGCAGTGCCCTGCAGACTGGTCGCCTGTTCGATGGCGTTTTGCAGTTTTTCGTTGGCTTTGGAGTATTTGGATTTCGCCTTCTCACATACCACCACTGCCGCACGCTGTTCTTTCGAATTGATACGATTGCGTACCACGATGACGCCGGCGATAGCAACCGCCACTGCCGCAATCGCAGCGACAATGGCAATAATCTTTCGCTTGTCCGCAGATGGCTCTTTCGGCGCGACCGGAATGGTTTTCAGCGGATCATGTTCCGGATCTTCCGCGGCAAGTTCCTCTAGGTCGGTTATGCCACCTGATGTATCAAAGGCCTGAGTTGCTTCGGCGTCCTGTTCATCTGTCGAAGAGACGAGGGGTGGCAAAGTGGCGGTTTCCTCGGCATCGGCTGGTGCAACCGCATCATCGAAATCGATGGTGTCGAGCGGCATACTGGGTATATCCGCGATTGTTGGCGCAGCCGAAACCGGCTGTTCCGTTTGCGCAGGTACGGAGGAAGCGATGGTACGAGGCTCAGCAAGCGAAGCCCCATCCGCACCATCGGCTTCTTCCGAATCGGTAGGCTGCAATTTGGGGAAGGTCAGCGGAGGAATATCCCAGCTGGTGTCCACCACATCCCGAGATATGTTGGACAGAATACCGTTCATAGACCGGGAATCATCGTTCTCAGTTGCCATACACCCCTCATTCCATGGAGAAGGGAACCATCAGTGCCGCTTCTTCCCCTTCGCGCGATGGCTGCTGCGCGGCGCACCATCCTCATAGTAATAGTAATAATTGGAATGCGTATTGGTCTTCTTCGGATCTGCACGATTGAAGATGAAGCCAAGCACCGGCACCTGCGCGGTGGCGAGCGTGTCGGACGCCTCCTGCAGGGACTTCTTCTCGCACACGTTGCGGCTGACCACCAGCAAAAGGCCCTTGGCCCAACGGCCGAATACCGCTCCATCGTTGGACACCGTCAACGGGGCGGTATCAATAATCACGTAATCGTATTGGGTGAGCGCCTGCTCCACCATGAGCTTCATGGTTTCGGAACCCAGCAGCACGCCAGCGTTCGCCGGCCTCTTGCCGCCAGGCAGAATGTGCAGGTTCGGCTTCCAGTAGCTCTGCACCACGTCCTTCGGGCCCATCTGTCCGGACAGCACGTGCGCCAGACCGGCGGCACCTTCAATACCCAAGTGGTGAGCAACGGACGGGTGGCGAAGATCAGCGTCGATAAGCAGTACTTTCGCACCATCTTCAGCAAGGGCCACCGCAGTGTTGATAGCCATGGTGGTCTTGCCTTCGGACGGCTGCGCAGACGTGATGACAAGCAGCTGGCCCACGCCTTCGGTGCGGTCGGTCTGCAGGAAGTCGATATTCGTATGGATACGGCGGAATTCCTCGGCAATAGCGCCGTTAGGCTGGCTTACCAGCACCGGACGCTTATTATCAAGCGAAGCGTCCATCGGAACGGAGCCAAGAGAAGATGCTCGAACGATGCTACGCACATCGGAAGTCTCTTCAACCTTAGTGTTGAGGAGGTCCTTGATGAGTGCGGCGAACACGCCGATGATGATGCCGAGCACCACACCGACAGCCAAATACAGGGCAGTCTTCGGCGAAGACTTAGACGTCGGAACCTGTGCCTTCTGCACGATGGAAAGCTTCACCGGGGACTTATCTCCGGAGTACAGGTCGCTTTCAATGACGTTCTTCAGCGATTCGGCAACGGAATTGGCGATGTCCGCGGCCTGCTTCGGATCTCCATCCACCACGGCAATGTTCACGAATGCGGTGTTGGTCGGATTGGTGACGGTGACCTGGCCGGCAAGATCCGTCACGGTTTCATCCAAGCCAAGATCATCAATAACCGGCTTGAGCACCTTCGAAGTGGTGGCAAGCGTCGGATATGAGGTGATTTGGTTGGAAATGTAGCTGCCACCAGTGGACTGCTGGGCGATGCTTTCGCCACCATCGGAAGCGTTATAGGTGGCCATGGTCTGAGCCGTAGCCGTATACTTCGCCGGAGCGAGGAAGGTATAGGCGCTCACGCCTGCCACTACCACCACGAATGCGATAATCGCGGTGACCAGATGCTTACGAATGATTTTGAACAGATCCATCAGAGTGATGCCGTCATCCGCTTCCTCAACTACCCCTTGCGGTGCGGTAGGCTGCTGCACATTAGCGTTCTCTACAGAAGTCACTGAACTTCCCCATCTCACGTTGACAATATCCTTTCCAACAATAATCTTCCCCCTCGAACTATTCGGGCACTACCGGGAGAACGACAAGGCAAGCTGGAAGAATACGCTGTCCCGTCAGCAAGGCGTGTATGTAATTACCAATACCGATAACGGGAAACTGTATGTGGGAAGCGCCACCGGAAGGAACGGCATATACCAGCGTTGGCAGGACTACATCCGCGATGGTCACGGAAACGATACTGGGCTGATTGCCATTGTGAAACAGCACGGGTTGGAGTACGTGCAGACGCATTTTCGCTACACGCTTCTGGAACATTACGACTTCACCGTGCCTAAAGACGTTGTTCTCGCCATGGAATCCTATTGGAAGGAGGCTCTGGATACGCGCAAGCATGGGTATAACGGTAACTAGATATCTCTAATACGGCAACAATAAGCACAATGAAACCACCGCTTTTAGCAGAAAATTGCAAAATGAGTATATTTCTGGATATAATCTCAGTATCAAAGGAGCAAAATATACTTACGAGGCAACCCGATGCTGATTGATTTTAGTTTTTCGAACTTCAAGAGTTTCCGAGACGAGCAGTCTTTCTCCATGACTCGCGAAAAACGGTTCATGGAATCTGATGAGTCTCTCCATTCTCCAATCGCAGCCATATACGGCGCCAATGCATCGGGAAAGTCCAATTTTCTGAAGGCATTGCGCGCTATGCGCAACATGGTGGTAAATAGCTACAGCCAAGGGGATGCAAGCAGTCCTATTCCCAGGGAACCTTTTCTGTTACGAAAGGATCCTTTCTCGCATTCGTCCATGTTCTTCCTTGCATTCATCGCGAACGATGGACTGAAATACCAGTATTGGTTCCGCTATGACAATGAACGGATTCTTGAGGAAGATCTCATCTTCTTCAAAAAACTGCAAGGACGTTTTTCCACGCACTCCTCTCTGCTGTTTTCCCGTTCCTCAACGGATGGGGTGAAATTCGGTCCTTCCTTCAAAGGACCTCGCTCACAAGTACGCAAGACCATAGAACTCAGGCCGAATGCACTTCTGCTTTCCGCAGCCGCAGCTGCCGGTATTGAGTCCATTCGGCCGGCATTTTCATTCTTCCAAAGTGGCATAGCCTATTACGAAGCAAGCGCTTTCGAACAGGAGCAGCCTACGCTGTTGGATGAGTTCAAGAAAGAGACACCGCTTTCGAAACATCTGGCCACATTGATTAGGTATGCAGACTTCGGCATCAGTGACGTGAAAAGCGTTCCTGTGGACGTCCCACCGGATCTCTGGGCTCAGTTCAAGGAAGAGATGCATAAGCAACTCGGCATGGATGAGAACAAAGTGGATGAGACATTCAATGTCAAGAACGCTTCCCAGCTGATGTTCACTCATACCGGCGAATCATCTTCCGCAGGATTCGGTCCTGATGATGAGTCCAGGGGCACCGTTGCTGCGCTGTCATTCTTCTCGCTTGCTCTTCGCCAGCTGTCGAAGCAGTCGGTGACGCTTATCGACGAGATCGATACCAGTCTGCATCCGGCTCTGGTGAAGGAGCTGGTGGCGCTGTATGCCGACGCGGAAACGAATCCTCACGGTTCCCAGCTTATTTTCACGACTCATGACGTGTCGCTGATCAATCAGTCCGGTTCGGCAAAGCGTTTACTGGCACCAGATCAGATCTGGCTTGTGGAAAAGAACAAGGAAGGCGTTTCGGAATTGTTCCCGGTGACCAATCTGGGTATTCGGAATATGGAAAACATCGGCAAGAACTATCTCAACGGCGTGTACGGCGCCATACCACGGCCTGATTTTCATACCGCTTTCGCCCAGATCGTGAATGTGGTTGATGCCTGATGTCGAAAAAGCGAAACGTTCCTGCACATGGACGTAAAGCCGCACGGTCGCGCCGACCGCGCAAGAGACGCTTTCTTGTCGTGGCCGGCGGAGCAGTCACTGAGAAACAGTATTTCAAGCAGCTTGAGTCCCTATACGATGTCATCATTGACTATCAACAGAAGAACAACAGCCCTAAGCAGCTCGCGAAGCTCGCTGTTAAGTTGAAGAGGGAAGACAAGCGAGATACTTCTACAGATTGTTATGAACGAATCTGGGTGGTGGTCGATGTTGACGATTTTCACGACCACGGCGAAGCAGCGAGAATCTGCAATGACAATGGAATCGAACTCATCATTTCCAATCCTTGCTTCGAGGTCTGGCTGCTCGACTATGTGAAGGCTTGCCCGTCAAGCTATACACTGACACCTGATGTCGAGTCAGCTGCAGCAGAAGCTAAAGTTGTCGGCGGAAACCGTAACAAATACATCAACACCGAGCTCATTGACAAAGAACATCTCGATGCCGCCATACGCAATGCAGCCCGGCACAATACAACGGAAAACCGCCAGGGGCGTAACAGACTCGCGCCTAATCATGAGCAGGAATACGCCCCTTGGACCGATATGCCAAAAGTAATCGAAGCACTGCAACAAGCTTCAGATAACAGCAAGTAACAGCTCGACCATGGCATGAGCAAGGAATTTTGTTGCCGTCGTCTCCCCGTGCATGATACATAAGAATATTCATTCATCGAGAGCACAAACCCCACGAACCGATGTTAAGTCAGATTGCTGGTCTCCGCACAAGACCTGCTTTGAAGCATTGGATTAGAAACACTGCGGAATAAACGGCCACCTGAGCCTTCTCCTTAGAGACCACTCCAGAATCCGGACCGCCGTGACGGTCGGGCTGACTGTTCATCAGACCACTCATAAGTAATTGGATGACACCGCCAGGAACATTGTTCTCTTCCCGCGCCTCGATCTGGAATTCCCAATGTTGATCCCGCATGACCCGTGACGCCTTGCTCAGGGTCGAGTCCTTGTTGTTCGGCTCCACCATGGGCAAAGCTATCGACTCGACGGCCTTGATGGCGGCCGCGTACGCAGCGGAATAGTTCGGTTCACGGCCAAACATGTAATGCCACGCTTCGGAAAGCTGCTGTCCGTATCCGCTCGATGAATCCATGGCATTATCCACCATCTGCTGCATAGCCGGGTCCACACGCTCTTCCAGTCCACAGATTGAATTCCGCTCCCCCACCTTCCATTTGGAACCAGACTGATATGAACTGATTTTTGTTCCGCATTTCCCCTAACTCGATGGGAGATGATGGAACCATGGCAAAAGGAACGAGACACACGCCGGAGTTCAAGGCGAAGGCCGTCAGGCTGTCGACCGAGTCGCGCGGCTCGTATTCGTCGGAGACCAAGGCGATCGAACAGGCCGCCAAGGATCTGGGGGTCGCGCCGGAGACGCTGCGCCGTTGGCGCGACAAGACGGACGCCACGGTCGCGGCGGAGATCAAGCAGTCGGCCGAAGACGCGATGGCGGAGTTGAGGAGTTTGCGGGCCGAGGTCGCGCGATTGAGGCGGGCGAACGAGATATTGACGACGGCGTCGGCTTTTTTCGCGGCGCGGCTCGACCCGACACGGCGTTGATGGTCGCTTACATCGACGAATTCAAGGACCGTTTCAGGGGCGGGCCGATCCGCAGGGTGCTGGCCGCTTCGCTGGACTGCGGGTTCATCACGCCGCGCGGCTACCGCATGTTCAAATCCAGGCCCGTCAGCCGCATGGCCGCCAGGCACGAGGCGCCGGCCCGCGACATCCTCGAGATCCATGCCGATTCCTTCATGGCCGTGTACGGGTACCGCAAGATGCACGCCCGGTTGTTGGCGCGGGGCCGGGATCCGGCCGAGATCGGCCGCGACCAGGTGATGAACGTCATGCGGGAATCGGGAATCCGCGGCGTGCGCCGCGGCAGGACGCCCGTCACCGCCAAACCGGCGAAGGGCGCGGGCGGCAGGCCCGACCTCGTGGAACGCGGGTTCGAGGCGGAGGCGCCGAACCGGCCGCACGTGGCCGACATCACCTACGTGCGCATGGCCAACGGCTCGTTCGGCTGCACGGCGTTCGCCGCCGACGTGTTCGCCCGCAGGATCGTCGGATGGGCGTGCGCCACCACCATGGACACCGGGGAGCTGCCGCTGCAGGCGCTGGAACAGGCGATATCATGGGCCGCCTCGCATGGCGGCACGGACGGTCTCGTGCACCATTCCGACCATGGCGCGCGGTACATCAGCCTCGTGTGCACCACCAGGGTCGGGGAATTCGGCATGCTTCCCTCGACCGGCACGGTCGGCGACTCGTACGACAACGCCATGGCCGAGAGCGCCGACGGCGCGTACAAGACCGAGCTCGTCTGGCGACGCAAGCCCTTCCGGGATTTGAGGGACCTGGAATTGGCGACGTTCCGGTGGGTCTCGTGGTGGAACTCGAAGCGTCTGCACCGGTCCTTGGGCTACAGGACACCGGAACGGACCGAAACCGAGTATTATGCAAACCAAGCGGCGCAAGCCGCCCCACTATAAGGGCGGAACAAAAATCAGGCCATATCAGCCCGGTTTGCATGCTTAATCGAGTTATAGGATTCAGCCATCTCGAGCTTCCATTGTTCGAGATCGAAAGGCCAATTATCGTCGAGCTCAGAAGTAATGGCATGAAGTTTATCCGCAAAACAAGCTCTGCCAGCTGCACACTTGTCCATTCCCCCCCTCTTATAGCAGCTGGTATCCAAGCGCTTCAAATCCAATGCTAAGCTGCACCACCCAAGCTTCAATAGAAGCGCCTCTCATAGAGAACAATGAAACAATAGGGTCAATTCCTCGAGCATAAGTATCCCGAAGTTTAAACCACGAATTTAGATCACCGTTGTCGAAATCAGAATACTTAATCAGATAATCGAACTGCCCAGCATGCGAGTGCACTTCGGAATGCGATTCAACGACCGCGCACCATCTTTCCTGGTACGGAATTCCACTTTCAGCCCGGAGAGGATCATCCCTTCTGGAAACCGCTTCTATTGAAAGAGGATGCTCCGTCCAACTTGAAATGCGAAGAAGATCACGCATGGCCCGATGTTTCTCAAGATGGGCTGGCCAGCTCTCAACATCATGAGAAGAACTCTCCATATAGACCAAATCATGAAGCTCAGTCGTATTCCCAGAAACCGAGGTGGTCCAATGCGGAACGAATTCGAATACGGGATTACCGGTTCCTATGTTATCTGGGCATTTAAGAGTATATTGCTTCCCCTTCACTCGGTTATCCCTATCAACAAACGGCTCCGATTCGAGGATACTGCTGATGCCAAGCCATTCGCGCAAACCGCCTAGGGAAGTACGCAATGCGTTAACTTTTGAATAATCTTTCCCCACCGACGCGTTGAACACCGCATACCTCGCATCGATGATCCCGTTGGCCCCCGTCACATAGTTTTCATGGAACGGTCCGGTTTGCAACCAAGCAAATCCACCGACCCCTGCGCATCATGAAACCAGATCTGTTTGGGCAAGTCATAGACATATTCTTTATATTCCGGATCGTCGCAGTACAGCACGCTTCTTGAGGTAAAGCAGCGTTCAAATATGCTACTGCCGCTATCCCAAGCAATAGTGGCATTGATATGACCGTCAAGAATCCGAAGAAGGGCTTTCGTATCAGGAAGCTTGTCATTTTCAAAATGGAGCATTCCCATCCTGACGACACCTTGTTCAGAAGTTTTATCTCCACTCACGAGTTTTCAATTCCAATCTTTTGACATTAGATCCGGCAATCCGCCACGACCGGCTACAACACACCCATTATAGAACAAATGTTCGACTGCATAAGACTGCGATTATATAGCGCCGCTCCATCATTCGCAACGACTGCGGCAGGCTGAGACTTCCCCGGGACTGAAACGGATATTCTTCTTCGCGTGGCCCTTCCTCGGCTAGCCTCAGACGCATGTGAATCAGGAAACGCAAACTCACGTTCCGGAGTCTTATGCTTACAGTGCTATACCCCGTGTTCGACTATGCCGATTTTGACCACGAAGCCCATAAATTGAATTCCGCAGCAAGCAGGACATATCAACATAGAACCATTGGCATCCGCGCAATAAATGTCTTTTCCAGATTATTAAAAAAATGACCGAACCCGGTAGTGCCCGAAGGTTTGCGCACTTAGGGTCGTGCCCGTCCATGGGACGATGATCAGTTCGCTTCCTGCAGGTTGTCATCGAGCCGGGACATGTCGAGGTAGCGGCGCGTGCTCCATTCGTTCGCGGTGACGTACCTGATTCTGGCGCAGATGAGCATCAACGCGCTGTTGCCGTCCGGGAAACTGCCGACGACGCGCGTGCGACGCCGGATCTCCCGGTTCAGCCGTTCGATCATGTTGTTCGTGCGGATCCTCCTGCGGTGCTCCGTCGGGAATTCCGGCAAAAGGTAGGCGGTCGTCTCCCCGATGCCCTCGCGCAGGCAGCCGGCCGCCGCCTTGAGCTTCCTGGACTCCATCTCCGCGGCGACCGTCCCGGCCTTGGCGAGGGCGGATTCGCGGGACTCCATGGCGAATATCGCCTTCAGGGCCGCGGACGCCCAATCCCGGTGGTTGGGCGGCACCTTCGAGAGCACGTTGCGCATGAAGTGCACCATGCACCGCTGGTACTTCGCCCGGGGAAGCATCGAGTTCACCGTGGAGACGAGTCCCGCGCACCGGTCGCCGACCACGAGGCGCACGCCCTTCAAACCGCGTTCGATCATGCTTCGTATGAACTGCTCCCAGCTGGCAGCGTCCTCCCTCATGCCCTCCGTCACGCCGATGACCTCGCGGTGGCCCTCCGCGTTGACGCCGATGGCGACGAGGACGCTGACGTTCTCCACGCTTCCGCCCCAGGAGCGCTTGTGCCACACGCCGTCCATGAACACGTACGGGTATTCGGATTCCAATGGCCGGGTGCGCCATCGGTCGATGTCGTCATACACGCGCTTGAGCTTGTCGGAAAGGGTCTGGGATGGCATCCTGTCACCCCACAGCAGTTTGCTGATGTCGTCGACCTGACGGGTGCTCACTCCCGCCAGGTACATCTCCATCAACGCCTCCTCGACGCTGGACTCCCGCCTGCGGTAGCGTTCGATGACCGCGGATTCGAAGACCGCGCCCTTGAGTTTCGGCACCCTGAGCTCGAGCCTGCCCGCCTTTGCCGTGAGCGTGCGTTCGTAGTGGCCGGCCCTGTACGCCTTGCGCCCCTCCTTGCGTTCGTATCTGGCGGCCCCGGTGATCTCGTCGGCCTCGGCGTCGAGCATGGCGTTGAGGATCTGGGTCATCTTCTCGGTGACCAGCCGGTCGAGTTTGGTCTCGAACAGGTTCTGGTCGATCTGTATGATGTTGCTGTCGGGCATGGCTGCGCGTCCTGCTTTCCAATTGCGATTCTTTGTTTGGCGACTGAAAATCGTACACAGGACGCGGGCCATGCCCGCTTCAACATCTCAACGAAGAACAAAACCGAAAGTGCGCAGGAATTCGGACGTTATCCCGAACCCGACTACTTTTACAGTAAAATAGGTCAAAATCTTTGAAGGGGCAACGAAATGACGGCGGACAATCCATCCTTGACACCGGAGCAGCAACATGATTGCGAACGCTTGCTTTCCAAATCACAAGAGGCGTTCATTCTGGCAATAGAACTGTTCAATCGCCCAACCATCAGGTACAGGGTCGAAGGATGCGCGTTCTTCTTGTGCAACGCGTGGGAGCTCATGCTCAAGGCATATCTAATCAAACGCGATGGATACGAATCCATTTTCTATCCAGGTAAAACGCAGCGCACACTTTCTCTGGCGGACTGTATCAAAAAGGTTATGACCAACGACAAGGATCCTGTCCGTCTCAATCTCGAATCCATCGACGAACTTCGCAACACTGGCACTCATTTCGTGGTCGAAGAATACGAAATCACCTATGGCCCGATATTTCAAGCCAACATTCACAACTATGACGACAAACTCCGCGACTGGCACAGCATCGAAATATGCGACAGCATCCCTGACAACTATCTTGTGCTTTCCGTCAATCGTACCGATCTTGACGGTGAGACGCTGCGTGCCAAATACACCCCGGAAGTAGCAGCACGCCTGCTACGTATGCAAACATCTATAGATCAAACAGCTGAAGTAGAAAACAACATTAAATATTCAGCCTACTTCCACACTGAATTCGTTTTGTCTAAAAAACATGGCATTCCAATCCAAGTGGATAACAACGCCGATACACATGCACGCATCATCAAACAGCTCATCAACCCGACCGATAAATACCCCTATAGCATGAAAAAGCTCATCGAACTGGTCAATAGGAAGCTCAAACACCGTAGCATCAGCTTTGTATACAACAACGACCAGAACGCTAAATTTAGCAGGTATCATTTCAGACTCTTCATCGCCTGCTATGACATGAAACAGGAGAAAAAATACTGTTACGACCGTTCATCACCCGAGGAACGGAAAAACGGAAGACATTCGTACATCTATTCGGATCAGGCGGTCGAATTCATCGTCGATGAAATCGCCAAAGATCCGCAGCACATCATTCAAAAATTGAAAAACAAAACGACAAGAATGGAAAAATGATACAAGGCCAACCCCAGGGGCAAAGGAATTCTCGACCTAAAGTCTTACTCCCATTCAGGAACCCAGCCGTTATCCACTCAAGTTGGCCTTGTAGGAACAAACTTACACTACCCGTATGTCAATTGCCGCAAATCGACGGAAAAACATAGCGTGTCGGGTCTGATAAAACATGTCAATAACCGGGGCGCTAGCCTGAGCGTCGGAGGCATCCAGCACGCAAGCATCCCCGGCCCAGCGAAGAACAATCGCCGAATGGATTGTGCGGTACATAGCACGAGGCAAGCCACACGTCACTCAATAACAATCTAAGTGATCCATCGGTCTCATGCCAACACGATACGACCATGCGAAACCTGCAGCATAGACACCCCGCCCCACACCCCCATCTCCGCATGGTTCTTCCTCGACAGGGAACAGACCAAACCCAACCTCAAACGCACATGAATCATGGAATGTCCCTGTTCTAGAGCCTCATCCTCACAACGTTCTACCTCGTGTTCGGTAAGACCGGTCAGTTCAAGCCCTATGACAAAGAGAGCACTCCCTGTCAGTATGAGTTCATGATGATATATCGTTATCCACGTTGTCTTCGACAAGCAATCCCCCTAATTCATAAAAAGAGATATAGTTATCTCATGCCGTCGGGTGAAGAAATACAACGTAAAGGTGAGGAAGGCGCTCATCGAGCTAAAAGATGGCTCGAACGCACATTAAGAGCCAAAGTGCAATGGGTCAACCCCGATCGCACAGCCGTTAAAAAGTTAACCTACAAATGGCCAGGCGACAACAATACCTTCTCCTTTGATTTAGGTGGAACGTTCATTGGACAAGGCGATGACGCCGACAAAACCCGAGAAGGAGAAAATTTCTTCGCAGAGGTTAAGAACTACTCCAGCGCCAGTGACCAATCGTCCATGTTCACTGATTTTTTGGCAAAATGCTACGTGGCCAGAAAAGAAGATCCGAAATTCACTGACGTTTTTCTATGGATCACCTGGTCTCCATTTAGGGTTACAAAATGGAACCAGCTGCATTCACCAGAAGAAATCAAGAAAGCAATCCTAGACAAAAGAAATCGATTGAGATCTCTGAATATTTCAGATACTCAAGAAGCGGAAAAAGCCCTTTCCCAAGAGGAAGAGTTTCTCAATAGTTTGTCCAAAGACATATGGCTCCTAGTTCTTTCAAAAGAACAGGAAGATTTTCTAACTATTTCCAGAGAGGAAATGGGAGTAATAGCACAATATCGTACGGGAAAAGAAGGATGATGATGTCCTATGATGCGCAGCGATGAAATCGAAACAATTCAATCCATAAAAGATAAGACACGGTATTACATCGAACAGTGCAGTCCAGAATCAAATATCCGATATACCGACTATTTCAATCATACTTTTATTCCAGATATGGTCATCGACTGGAATAAACAAGAAAGATATTTATATATACGAACAACGTCCGATATTAATTGGATATTTGAGGATGCAAAGCTATTAGACATTTTCCATCCAATCATTCTCACAATCGAAGATTTTAGTGAAATTACCGATAAGAGCACTCTTGAGCTTCAGAGCAAAACCATCAACTCCCTCATCAGCAACACCATGACTTTAGGGATGCTTGCAAAGCAAAATCGGGAACAAACTATCTATAAAATCGTCAACTACCCCATACCTCAGTATGGGCGCGGACTTTTTACAAAACCCTTAGCAACAAAGACAGCGCAAGATTTTATCGACGGAACTAACGCTGCAGAATCTCTTAATGGGAATCAAGTAGCGCAATCATTGCAGACAATGCACCAGGTTATGTCCAACGACGGAAGAAACCAGATTGATTCGTTTTACCAGGCATTATGGTGCGGACATGGCGGAGCAATAACCGACTATCCTTCGCCCGCTTTATTGGAGAAAGAGATTAATGACGAAGGATGGGACTATCTTCTTTCCCATTCAGACGAAAACACGCAATGGTCATCTATACCCGCAAAGCTCACACTTTCACAAACGTCTCAGCTGAATGCACAAAAACACCCCTACAGCTTCAATTCTTTGATTGCAGGAAAGGCAAACACGATTGCTGTTAAAGCAGCAAAAGTTGTTCGAACACCGCCATCTTTATTCTCCGAATCAGCATATCTTCCTTTTTGGCACTGGACCATCGACGAAAAACATCTAATTGCCACAAATGGAACGACACAAATTATATTCTCGGATTCGACCGAAGATATCAAGAAGATGTATGAGTCCGAAAATATTGCAATGCATGAAGGACTGGACGTTGACACCTTTATCCATAGAGTGGCTGGATTAAAAATACAACGAGTTCAAGTAGACAACCGCGACAGTGTAACTGTTTACAATATTCCGGACTCTAAAATTCAAAAAAGCAATACCCTGCGAATGTTTGGGAAGAATGCCCGAGTCATATCCTGTGAAGTGCAGATTTCAATTTCGAAGAGGGAGAAGAATATCAAATTTGATTATATAAATGGAATTGCAAACGTTCAACGAGGGGCTTGCAATCTTCAAGCTTTCGCGCAGACAATTATTCCCGCTATGGTCGATTTAAAAGAATCAGAATATGATTCCTTATCATATCTTTTCATGGAAGAGGCACAAGGGGTTCTTTTCTAATATTCCGCTAACGAATCCCGATACCTTAGAAAAGAAGCAAAATGAAACAAGTATATGAAACGCTTGGCGATAAATGGGATCTAGACCAACCAACCACAAAGCTCTTCGAGGAACGCTTGAGAACGGCAACTCCAACTCCCCTAGACTGGGTTGTCATCGATCGATTCGAAAGAAAGGAATGCGACAACAGGCACGATAAGGCGGAATATACCCAGACCACGCATTGTGCGCTCATCGACAATGAGAGCGATTCCGCCGCCAAAGCCCTGCACAATTTCAGCATCCCTAGATTAGGCAAATTTGACCTGCGCGTATCAGAGCGAAGCACAACTGGTTATGAACCCTGCTATGGCCTTCGATCAGAGAAAGCTCCATTCTACGGCTTCTTCACGCAAGTGCGCGATGCTCTAGGAAGCACAACGCCGGAAGTAGACATCTTGCCGTCTTTCCTTTGGTTTTGGGATGCGTACAGGGTAAAAGATGAGTGGAAATACACTGACGCGACCGGGAAAGAGTTGCCATTACTCCGCTTTACGCTGGACACTTCCGAAGACGATGAGGCAAATTGGAAACTAGAAGTCAGAGCGCTGGAATTACGCACTTTCCTGTACTACTGCGATAAAGAACTGCTGCTATGCACGGATGATACCTATGCCGGTCTTCCTTGTGATGATGATGCCCGGCAGGAGAACAGCAGAGACTGGTGTTCATATACTTTTATGAAGGAACCCGAAAAACCTTTGCGGAAAAGCGTAATAGCACTATTCGGGAAATACATAATCCATGGCGCGAAAAACACTCAATTTCCGCATTTTTTTGATGACGAGACAACGGCAGAGTATCCGAATTTCATCATTGGACTAGACCCAGATGGCGAACCTATTGCCGCCAGCTGCAATCCATCCCAGCTTTCTGGATATCCCGGCTCTGGCCCAAATCACCCAAATAGATTTGAGCGAGTTTGTTTCCAATCAGAAGTGCTACAGAGATATTCAACCAATCCGGATAAGTATCAAATATCGGACCGCTCCATTGCCTGCGTAATTAACGGAAGAACCCTATGGCAGCTTGACATCAGCACGAACTCCGATGGTCTTGTCGAAGCATACTTAGGAGATCTAGGCAGCAGATTGCCTCATAAGGAATTGCCGTACTGGAAATCCTTTAATATCGCCCCATCCGGCACTCCAAATCCCAACCGGGTATTGCGAGATCACTTCAATATACCCACGGACGCCAGCGATGCGCCCGTTCTAGAACTTATGTCCGCTTTCAGAAAAGCCTCCGAAAACGTCAAAGAGCAGCTAGGCGTAAGTATCTGGAAAGAGCCGGATAGCCACACTCTCAAAAAGATCAACACGCTTGCAGTGCCAACAGTGGACAACACTGAAGCATTCAACAATGCGATGTTGGCTTTGACGAAAGCGCTTGCAGATACCCTAGACGGAAAGCAACTACGTAAGCTCTCGGAAAACACCGACGAGAAAATTGGACCCATACAATTAGCAATCTCGTTTTTCCAATCACAAGGAGCCGACGCATCACCCTTCGAGTACCTGAAATATGTGCAGGATTTCCGTTCTGGAGGAGGTGCAGCGCATCGTCCTAATGGGAAAGGCGATGCATCAAAAAGACTTCGCAGACTGTTAGGAGATTGCACATCCACCGATTGGAAAGAACGGTTTGTTTACGTCTGCAATCAACTTACCGATGGATTTAACTCGCTCGCAGCTTGGCAAATCCAAGATACAAATCAAGGAGAGAAGGAAGCATCTGACGGAAAGAACGTCTGACCAGTATCCTGGCACCAACAAGAAAGCTGCTTTAAAAACCTGTTTATCCAGCCAAGAGACTTCCACCAAGCGGCGATCGACCGATGCATCCAACGCTCAAACACCGATGAGTAACCATTGATAAACAGAAATCCGTGTGACCAACACAAAGTTGGCCACACGGATTTTGGTTATGAGGACTGTCACAGGAACATTGAAAAACAAATGGCCGGAACGCCCGTCACGAGGACAGGACTCCGGGAACAAGCCCTCGGAAACGAACCCCCGTCAGTTCTTCTGGTTGGGGACGAGCATAATCTCACCGTCGGCAATGCCCTTGAGATGCTGGCCGTAGGGGCTCTTGCCGTAACGATCCGCGGACTCCATGAGCTCGTCGCGCGTGATCCAACCGTTCTCGAAGGCGATCTCCTCCACGATCGCGATCGGCAGACCCTGCGCACGCTGCACGGTACGCACGAACTCACCCGCCTCGAACAAAGAATCCATCGTACCGGTATCCAACCACGCGTAACCACGACCCAACGTACGCACGTTCAGCATGCCCGCATCCAAATACATACGGTTCAAATCCGTGATCTCCAACTCGCCACGCGCACTCGGCTCCACCCGCTTCGCGTACTCGACCACGTGCTCGTCGTAGAAGTACAGGCCGGTCACCGCGTAATGCGACTTCGGCTTCGCAGGCTTCTCCTCGATGGACACGGCCTTCCTGTCCTCGTCGAACTCGACCACGCCATACCGTTCCGGATCGTCGACATAATAGCCGAACACGCTCGCGCCCTCGCCGGACTCGGCCTTCGCGACCGCGCCACGCAGAGTCGCGCCCAGACCGTTGCCGTAGAAGATGTTGTCGCCCAACACCAGCGCGCACGGCTCGCCCGCGATGAACTCCTCACCCAACAGGAACGCCTGAGCCAACCCGTCCGGGCTGGGCTGCACCTTGTACGAGAACCGCACCCCGTAATGCGAACCATCACCCAGGAGCCGCTCGAAGTTCGGCAGATCCTTCGGCGTGCTGATGATCAGGATGTCACGAATCCCGGCCATCATCAGCACGCTCAGCGGATAGTAGATCATCGGCTTGTCGTATACCGGCAGCAGCTGCTTCGACGTGACCGTGGTCAGCGGATACAACCTCGTGCCCGAACCACCGGCAAGAATAATGCCCTTCATGTGGATTCCCCTTCTCTATTGCGTATTGTCAAATGCCGGGCGACCCCGCGAAGAGAGCCGCCCAAGCATGGTCCGCTACTTGTTCAGTTCCTTGGTAACGTATGTCTTGAGGGACTCCTCCCAATCGGGCACTTTCAACCCGGTCGCCTCGATCTTCGTCAGATCCAACGCGGAATACGTCGGACGCGGGCTCACCGGGTTCTTCGCGTTCGCGAAATACTCCGCAGTGCTGATAGGCTCGACCTTCTCGCCGTTCCCGTTCGCCAGATCGAACACCCCACGTGCGATATCCGCCCAGGACCTCACCGCGCCCGACCCGGTCAGATCATACGTGCCATACGCGGCGTCCGAACCGAGCAGGTGGAAGATCGCCTCGGCCATATCCCTGGTGAACGTGAGCCGCCCGTACTGGTCATCCACCACCGTCACCTTCGGTAGCTCGCCCTTCGCGACCCGGCCGGACAAGCCCATCATGGTCTTCACGAAGTTATGGCCCTCGCCGATCACCCAACTCGAACGCAGGATGTAATGACGCGGCGCGTTCGCGACCGCGATGTCACCCGCGGCCTTCGACTGCCCGTACACGCCCAACGGAGCGAACGATTCGGTCTCGTCGTGCAGCTCGCGCGTCCCGTCGAACACGTAATCCGAGCTCACGTGCACCAACGTGATGTTATGCTCACGGGCCACACGCGCCAACAACGCCGGCCCCTGCGCGTTCGCCTTCCACGCCAAGGCACGACCCTCCGGGGTCTCCGCCCTGTCCACGGCCGTGTACGCGCCCGCGTTGATGATCGTGCCATACAGGCTCCAGTCGAATTGGTCGTACTGGGCCGGATCGGAGAAGTCGAACGTGTCGATGTCGTTGAACTCGAACCCCTCCAGACCATGGCTCTCCACGTAGTCGCGGATCGCGTGGCCCAGCTGGCCGTTGCAGCCCGTCACCATCGTACGACGCGGCGCCATGGGCTTCGCATCCCTGAGCATCGGATGATGCAAATCCGCCTCGGACCGCTCGGACTCCTCCAACGGGATCGGCCACTGGATGTGCAGGTCCGGGTCGGCGAGGTTCACGAACGTGTACGTCCTCTTCTGCTCCAGACTCCAGTGCGCGTTCACCAAGTACGTGTACACGGTACCGTCCTCCAACGCCTGGAAGCTGTTGCCCACGCCACGCGGCACGTAGATCGCCTTGCTCGGATCCAACACGGTCGTATACACCTGGCCGAACGAGTCGCCCGGACGCAGGTCCACCCACGCGCCGAACACGCTACCGGCAGCGATGCTGATGTACTTGTCCCACGGCTCCGCGTGGATGCCACGCGTCACACCCTTCTTCGCGTTGAAGCTGATGTTGTTCTGCACCGGACCGAAATCAGGCAACCCCAACGCGGTCTGCTTCGCACGCTGCCAATTCTCCTTGAACCAGCCACGGTTATCGCCATGCACCGGCAGATCGAACACAATCAGGCCGGGAATGTTCGTCTCCACGGCCCTCAAATCCTTCTCGAAATCCATCACTCACTCCATCCTCAAAAAACATCAAAACACAGGCGGAAACCGGCACGCCCGGACCCGCGTCCCCCACGCGGACGGACAAGGAAAGGGAGCATGATCCGATTCCCCCGCCCGTCCACGCGGTCCGGGCCTCACTGGCCCTGCCGCTTGTAACGCTCCTCGGTCGCAGCCTTGGCCGGCTCCCACCAGGCACGGTTCTCGGTATACCATTCGATCGTCTGCGCGAGACCAGACTCGAAGTCCGTATGCTTCGGCGTCCAGCCCAATTCGGTGCGCAGTTTGGTCGAGTCGATCGCGTAGCGGCGGTCATGGCCCGGACGGTCCTTGACCCAGTCGAACGCGTCCTCCGCCTGACCCATCATCTTGAGGATCATGCGAAGCACGGTGATGTTATTCTGTTCGCCGTCCGCGCCGATCAGATACGTCTCACCGATACGGCCCTTCGTCAGGATCGTCCACACGCCCGAGCTGTGATCCTCGGTGTGGATCCAGTCGCGCACGTTCTCGCCCTTGCCGTACAGCTTCGGACGCTGCCCGTCCAGGATGTTCGTGATCTGACGCGGGATGAACTTCTCCACATGCTGGAAAGGCCCGTAATTATTGCTGCAGTTCGAAATCGTCGCGCGGATCCCGTACGTGCGCGTCCACGCGCGCACCAGCATGTCGCTCGCGGCCTTGGTGGAGCTGTACGGGCTGGACGGATGGTACGGCGTATGCTCCGTGAACCTGGCCGGATCATCCAACGCGAGATCCCCGTACACCTCGTCCGTGCTCACGTGATGGTAGCGGATGTCGTACTTCCTGACCGCCTCGAGCAGACGGAACGTGCCCTCCACATTCGTCCTCAAAAACGGTTCCGGATCCGCGATGGAATTATCGTTATGCGACTCGGCCGCGTAATGCACGATCGCGTCATGCCCCGGCACGATCCGGTCCAGCAGATCCGCATCGCAGATATCGCCCACGACCAGTTCCACACGGTCCTCGGGAAGGCCCGCGATGTTCTCCGGATTGCCCGCGTACGTGAGCTTGTCCAGCACGGTCACATGCACGTCCGGATGATGGTCAACCACGTAATGCACGAAATTCGACCCGATGAAACCACAACCACCGGTCACGATAATGTTCTTGGGAATAAACGTCTCTTCAACCATACCCCCGATTTTACAACGACCCATCCACCTCCACCCCATACGATGTCATGCGTAAATTTTCCGAAAAAAGAAAACGTTTTATGTATATATTTCATACAAACTTTACCCAATAACCCCGAGCTCACGTTTGCATACACTGAAAATTTTTGCAAACTCCTTTTCAACGCTCCTTCACGCCACAACTTGCAATCGTTACGCATTCCACCTCCACAAATTGCCATTCGATCGGGGTAACCCCTGCAAAGCTGACAGCAAATTTTTGCAACATCCATTGTTGTTTGCAGCAACGATTTTCATTGACATTCCGCCATTTTTCATACTTTGGTGCTCTGCAAAAGGTATAGAATATACGGCATACGTTCGCAAGAGAGCAAACGTTATCAGGGAAGATAAACCCCCGTCATAAGGGGCCGTCAGTAAGGAACAAAGGAGTCATGAAACATCGGAAACCCGCACCGACCTGGCATAGGCTGGGGCTGAAGATTAGCAAGAAAGTGGTGGTCGGCATTACCGCCGCGGCGACCGCCTTCGGCGGACTGGCAATCGCCAGCACCGCAGCACAGGCCAGCACCGATCGCGACAGCTACGCCGACACCGTTGAAAACACCACGTTCGAACAGGCGCGCAAGCATTACGGACTGGCGCAGCAAATGAGCGAGGGCGCCACCCTGCATGCATGGGAGTGGAGCTTCAAAACCATTGAGGAAAACATCCCCGCTATTGCCGAAGCGGGTTACACCTCCGTGCAGACCGAGCCGATTTCCGCTATTCATAACGGCGGCAAGGGCATGATCTTCACCGAGAACTGGTACTACGTGTATCAGCCGACCGACACCACCATCGGCAACTGGGTGATGGGTACCGAAGATGATCTGAAGAGCCTGTGCAACACGGCTCACAAGTACGGCGTGCGTATCATCGTCGATGTGGTAGCCAACCATATGACCGCGACTTGGGGCGCCATCGCCGATCGTTGGAAGAAGTCCGAGTACTACCACCACGACTGCAATGACGGTGATGTGCAGGATTGGAACAACCGCTATCAGGTGACCCACTGCAAGCTGCTCGGCCTGTATGACATCAACACTGAGAACACCGAAACCGCCAACATGATGCACGATTTCCTCGTGCAAGCGGTCAACGACGGTGTGGACGGGTTCCGTTTCGATGCGGCCAAGCACATCGAACTGCCGGACGAGTATAACGGCTCCCAGTATTGGAACATCATTCTTAACAATGGCGCGCAGTTCCAATACGGCGAAGTGTTGCAGGATTCCATCTCCCGCGATAGCGACTATGCAAAGCTGTTCTCCAGCCACAGCAAGAACGGCGGCGGCGTCACCGCATCCTCCTACGGCAGCAAGCTGCGCGGAGCCCTGAATTCGAAGAACCTGAACGCCGGCACCCTGTCCGATTGGAGCAACTCCGCCAGCCCGAGCAATCTTGTCTCTTGGGTGGAATCGCATGATAACTATTCCAATAGCGATAGGGAATCCACCGGCATGAGCGAGTGGCAGATGACCATGGGCTGGGGCGTCATCGGTTCCCGCTCCCAGACCATGCCGCTGTACTTCGACCGCCCGGTCGGTTCCGGCGGCAGCCAGCCACAGTTCTCCGAGGAGAGCAAACTCGGCGATGCCGGTGCGGATTCTTGGAAGGATGCGCAGGTTGTGGCGGTGAACCACTTCCGCAATACTATGAACAACAACAAGGCTTCGGAGTATCTGCGCAACTGCGGCGCGAATTCCTGCCTCATGGTGGAACGCTACATCAAGGACGGCAACTTCAAGAACGACGGCGTGACCATCACCAACATGGGTGATACGCAAGAGCTGTCCGGCACTGCCACCAACCTTGACGACGGCACCTACAAGGACCAGGTCTCCGGCGGTACCATCACCGTTTCCGGCGGCAAGATCACTTCCGGCTCCGCTCCCGGCGGCAAGATCAGTGTGTTCTTCACCGACAATTCCGGTTCAGTCTCCGCAACCCCGGGCGACAGCTCGTTCAAGACGGACACCACTACCGTTACCCTGAATGCGAACAACGTCACCGATGCCACCTACACCACTTCGGAGGGCAAGTCCGGCTCGTATCAGGATGGCGACACCATCACCATCGGCGCCTCCACGGCAATCGGTGACACCATCACCGTGAAGCTGCAGGGCAAGGATGCGGATGGCCAAACGGTCTCCGCAACATACAAGTACACGAAGAAGGATCCGGCCGCCACCAGCACGGCTTATGCGAAGAAGCCGAGTGCGTGGAGCAACCTGTACGCCTATGTGTATGTAGACGATTCGAGCGCCACCACTTTGAAGGAAAATGCGAAGTGGCCGGGCGAGCCGATGACACAGGTCGCTTCGGGAGACACTTGCGGCAAGGATGACGAGTACAAGTATGAGATTCCCGACGATCTCGAGGGAAGCAATACTCGCATCATCTTCAACGATGGCAATGCCACGAATACCCAGAAGTACCCTGCCGACACCACCGAAGGCGTAGATGCCGCTGGCCTCAAGATCGACGGCAATTACGCTTGGGACGGCAACACTTCGTCCGGCGCCTGGGAGGCCCGCAATTGCGTGGTCATCCCGACCAAGTCCGTGAAGATTGATCAGGGCGACTACTCCGTGGATCTGTCCAATGGCGTGGCCACGAAGCAGTTGACAGCCACGACCGATCCGAAGGGCGCGTCCGTGAGCTGGAGCTCGTCCGACAAGGACGTGGCGACCGTCAGCCCGAAGGGCGTGGTCACCCCGAGGAAGGCCGGCAAGGCCACGATCACCGCGAAGTCCGGGACCAAGACCGCGTCGATCACCGTGACCGTGACCGGTGAGCTTCCGCCTGACCCGGTCGCGAAGAACACCGTCTACGCTTCGAAGCCCTCGGGCTGGGGCAAGATCTACGCGTACGTGTACACCGGCGACGGCGCGACCGCGGCGAACAACGCGGCCTGGCCGGGCGTGGAGATGACCGCCCCGAGCGCGACCGACGGCTGCCAGCAGACCGACCTGTACAAGTACGAGGTCCCGGACAGCCTCGCCAAGGGCGCGAAGGTGATCTTCAACGACGGCGGCAGCCAGCAGTATCCGGGATCCCGCCAGCCGGGCCTGGACTACAACGGCGGCATCGTGAAGTGGGACGGCTCCTCCGCGGCCCTGGCCGCGGTCGAGTGCGAGACCACCATCCCGGTCACGTCCGTGTCGGTCTCTGGTGATGGCGTTTCGGACGGCAAGCTCTCGCTGAAGTCCGGGGCGAGCGTGCAGCTGACCGCGACGGTCAAGCCCGACAACGCGACGGACCGCAAGGTCACGTGGACGAGCTCGGACTCGAGCGTCGCGAACGTGATGGGCACCGGCGTGGTCACCGCCGGGTCGAAGGCCGGCAAGGCCACGGTCACCGCGACCGCCGGCGGCAAGAGCGCGTCCGTCGAGGTCACGGTCGAGGCGCAGGATCCGTACGCCGAGCTGGACGCGTTGGCGAAGGCCCACGCGTCGGATCTGGAGGACGGCACGTACGCGGTGTCGACCGCGCTGAAGGACGGCATGGTCCTGGACGTGGCGGACGGCTCCGCGAAGGACGGCGCGAACGCGCGGCTGTGGTCGTCGAACGGGACGAAGGCGCAGCGGTGGACGGTTTCGCACGACTCGAAGGGCTACGTGACGCTGAGGAACGTGAATTCCGGCAAGGCGCTGGATGTGAAGGACGGCAAGGCCGCGAACGGTTCGAACGTGCAGCAGTACGCGCCGAACTCCTACCGTTCGCAGAAGTGGGTGGCGGTCAGGAGCGGATCGGTGTACAAACTGGTGTCCGCGCTTTCCCCGTCCATGGCGCTGGACGTGAAGGACGGCAAGGCCGCGAACGGTTCGAACGTGCAGATCTACACCGCCAACGGGTACCGTTCCCAGCAGTGGACGTTCAAAACGGTCGCCCAGCCGTTGAAGTCGGCGACGGTCTGGTACCGTCCCTCGTCCGCGCAGTCGCGCGTGCGCGTGCAGTGGCGCGTGTACGGCAGTCCGGACACGACCGGCGGCATGGAGATGACGCAGGCGTGCGGAGGCTGGTGGAAGGCCACGGTGCCTTCCGCGGGCTCCACGAGGGTCGGTCTGTCGTTCTCGTATGGTTCCACGACGGATGACAACGGCGGGAAGCTGTACGACGTGAAGGGCGAGTCCGCGGCCGTCTCGGGCGGGCAGGCCGTGACCGACGTCACACCAAACTGCGCGGTAACCAACAAACAATAACCGAAGACAGCTGAGGCCTGATTCCGTATTCCAAGGGGATCGGGCCTCAGCCTTACCTGAACAAATTCAATCCAATCAAGGAAGATGATGAAACAATCAGCAACGCTTGCTCGTCTGAGCAAGAAGACCGTGGCGTTCCTTGCCGCGGCCACCACGCTGCTCGCGGGTCTTTCACTCGCTACGGCCGCACCGCAGCAGGCCAACGCCGCCACCCGTGACAGTTACGCCGACACCATCGGCAATCCGACGTTCGAAGCAGCCCGTCAGAAGTACGGCCTGCCGAAGGATATGAAGGACGGCGCGACCCTGCACGCCTTCGAATGGTCCTTCAAAACCATCATGGAGAACATTCCGGATATCGCCAAGGCCGGTTATACCTCCATCCAAACCGAACCAATCGTCAAAATCAAGGACAACCGCAAGCTCGGCACCGGCAACTGGTATCTCAACTGGTACTACGTCTACCAGCCAACCGACATGTCCATCGGCAACTATGTGGTCGGTTCGGAAGACGAGTTCAAAGAAATGTGCAAGCTAGCGCACCAGTACGGCCTGCGCATCATCGTCGATTCCGTGTCCAACCACTTCACTTCCGATTTTGATGTGATCGAAGGCAAGTGGAAGAACAAAGCCTATTACCATGAAGACAAGCAGATCTCCGATTACAACAATCGAGAGGACTGCACCCAGCACAAGCTTTCTGGCCTGTGGGATCTGAACACTCAGGATGATACCGTCACCAAAGGCATGCATGATCTGCTCGTGCAGACCGTGGCCGACGGCGCTGATGGCTTCCGGTATGACGCTGCCAAGCATATCGAGCTTTCTGATGAGGTATTCGGCGGCAAGCAGTCCCACTATTGGGACACCATCCTGCAGAACGGCGCACAGTACCAGTACGGCGAAGTGCTTGAAGATGCCAACGTTCGCGAAGCCGACTACGCCAACCTGTTCAACAGCAGCTCTCCGCGTGGCGGTGGCATCACCGACTCCAGCTACGGCCATGAGGTCCGCAACGCCGTGCAGTTCAAGAATCTGGGCGCAAGCCACTTCACCTCGCACAGCAAGGTGACCGAAGACAAGTCCGTGAACTGGGTGGAGTCGCATGATAACTTCGCCAACGGCGAGGCCAATATTCCGCAGGAGCTTTCCGACGAATGGATAAAGTACGGCTGGGCCGGCGTGACCGCGCAGAAGAACGGCATGAGCCTGTTCTTCGACCGCCCGTACAAGGACGGCGGCACCTATGGCACCGGCGGCAAGGGCACGTATGGCAATGGCAGCGGCCCGTTCACCGAGAACTCCAAGCTTGGCGACGCCGGTTCCGACCTGTGGAAGGATCCGGAAGTCGTGGCGGTGAATCATTTCCGTAACGCCATGGTTGGTGAGGATTCCAATATCTCCAACTGCGGCGACGACAACTGCCTGATGGTGGAACGTTACGCCGGCTCCGCCTCCCAGGACGGCATGGTAGTGGCCAATGCGAACGGTTCCGACAAGAATCTTGCAGGCCAGTCCACCAAGCTGGCCAACGGTACCTACACCGATGAAGTAACCGGTTCCACCCTTACTGTTTCCGGCGGCAAGGTCACTTCCGGCACAGTGAAGAGCAAGTCCATCGCGGCATTCTCCAACAAGACCCGTTCCGGCAAGGTTTCCACCGCCGAAGCTTACCCGAATAAGGGCACCATTCCTGGTACATCCAAGACGATCACCTTGCGCTCCTATCAATCCACCAACACAACCTATTCCACTTCCGATGGACAGTCCGGCTCTTACAAGGACGGCGACACCATTGAAATCGGCAGTAAGGCCAAGTCGGATGAAGTGGTAACGGTCACGGTGAAAGGCACCGGTGCAGACGGCGAAGCCATCAAGCACACGTACTCCTACACCAAGTACGGCGATCCTACCTACGATCCGAGCGACGGCACTTCCAGCCCGTGCGACAAATATTGCATGGAGTACATGGAGAAGAACGGTCTGGATCCGGATTGCTACATTGACGCCAAAGAGCCTTGCCATTCGAGGAATGTGACCGTTACTGCCATCAAGGTTTCCGGCGACACTTCCATGGATCTCGCTTCCACGCAGAGCGTGCAGCTCAAGGCGGATGTGACAACCGATCCGGCGGGTAAGCGTCCTTCCGTGACTTGGACTTCTTCCGACACTTCTGTTGCCACCGTCGATTCCAAGGGCAAGGTTTCCGGTCTTAAGGCGGGAACGGTGAAGATCACCGCCACTGCCGGTACGAACAAGAAATCCGACTCCATCACCATCACGATCACCGGTGTGAAGCCGGAAGTCTCCAACGTGATCTACGCCACCAAGCCTTCCGACTGGAGCAAGATCTACGCTTACGTGTACAACGACACCACGTCCAAGAACAATGGCAACTGGCCGGGCGTTGAAATGACCCAGCTGACCGCGGACGATTCCTGCGCGAAGGCCGGCACCTACAAGTACGAGGTACCGGATCTGGGCGAAGGCAAGTACCGTGTAATCTTCACCAACGGTTCCGGAGCGCAGACCCCTGGCGCCAGCCAGCCCGGCATCGAATTCTCCGGCAAGGTCAGCTGGGATGGCTCTTCCGCCGCGGTGAGTGCGGTGAACTGCAACACCCCGCAGCCGGTTCCGGTCTCTTCGGTCTCGATTTCGGGTTCCGGTGTGAGCGACGGCAAGCTGAGCCTGAAGTTGGGAGCGAGCGTGCAATTGACGGCCACCGTGACCCCGTCGAACGCGACGGACAAGACGGTCTCTTGGACCAGCTCGAATAGTTCTGTGGCTAAGGTGTCCGACGGCAAGATCACCGCTGTGAAGGCTGGCACTGCAACGATTACAGCGACTGCTGGCGGTAAGACGGCTTCGGTCGTTGTTGCTGTGGCTGATAATCCGGTCCCGGTCGAGTCGGTGTCGGTCTCTGGTGATGGCGTTTCGGACGGCAAGCTCTCGCTGAAGTCCGGGGCGAGCGTGCAGCTGACCGCGACGGTCAAGCCCGACAACGCGACGGACCGCAAGGTCACGTGGACGAGCTCGGACTCGAGCGTCGCGAACGTGATGGGCACCGGCGTGGTCACCGCCGGGTCGAAGGCCGGCAAGGCCACGGTCACCGCGACCGCCGGCGGCAAGAGCGCGTCCGTCGAGGTCACGGTCGAGGCGCAGGATCCGTACGCCGAGCTGGACGCGTTGGCGAAGGCCCACGCGTCGGATCTGGAGGACGGCACGTACGCGGTGTCGACCGCGCTGAAGGACGGCATGGTCCTGGACGTGGCGGACGGCTCCGCGAAGGACGGCGCGAACGCGCGGCTGTGGTCGTCGAACGGGACGAAGGCGCAGCGGTGGACGGTTTCGCACGACTCGAAGGGCTACGTGACGCTGAGGAACGTGAATTCCGGCAAGGCGCTGGATGTGAAGGACGGCAAGGCCGCGAACGGTTCGAACGTGCAGCAGTACGCGCCGAACTCCTACCGTTCGCAGAAGTGGGTGGCGGTCAGGAGCGGATCGGTGTACAAACTGGTGTCCGCGCTTTCCCCGTCCATGGCGCTGGACGTGAAGGACGGCAAGGCCGCGAACGGTTCGAACGTGCAGATCTACACCGCCAACGGGTACCGTTCCCAGCAGTGGACGTTCAAAACGGTCGCCCAGCCGTTGAAGTCGGCGACGGTCTGGTACCGTCCCTCGTCCGCGCAGTCGCGCGTGCGCGTGCAGTGGCGCGTGTACGGCAGTCCGGACACGACCGGCGGCATGGAGATGACGCAGGCGTGCGGAGGCTGGTGGAAGGCCACGGTGCCTTCCGCGGGCTCCACGAGGGTCGGTCTGTCGTTCTCGTATGGTTCCACGACGGATGACAACGGCGGGAAGCTGTACGACGTGAAGGGCGAGTCCGCGGCCGTCTCGGGCGGGCAGGCCGTGACCGACGTCACACCAAACTGCGCGGTAACCAACAAATGATGTGACTCTCAACGCTCCGTAAAACACCATCAGAGGGGTGGCCTCAATGAAAACCATTGGAGCCACCCCTCTGATGGTTAAAGTGGAAGGTAGAATGCAGACTTGCCCATAATGGTCTGGCGATGGATGGGGGTAATATTCCAGAATGCACGGTTACTCCTTGAAAGAGGGGGGGGCGGTATGTTCTCCCTCTTATGGCTGGAATCCTGTTCTTTTGATTTAACTTGAGATAAAGGGTTGGTATGAAGATGGATATTACAGAAAAGACGCTTGGAATAGTCATTCTGAACTATTTAAATTACAAAGATACTCTCGAGTGCGTGAAATCTTTACTGGGACAATCATATAAAGCGTTTTATATTGTCATAGTGGACAATCATTCAGCCAATGAGTCATATCAGGTACTTCGGAATAAATTTTCTGGTGTTGAAAATATCTCCGTTGTTCAGACTTCTGCGAATCTAGGATTTGCAAAAGGGAATAATCAAGGAATTAAGATTCTGAAGGAGATGGGAATTCGAAAAGTACTAGTATCAAACAATGACGTTATTTTCTTTGACAAGTATTATCTTGAGCATCTGGTTGATTTAAAGTATAAGTCTTGCGTCGGTATGATCGGCACTGCCATTATTAATGCTGATGGCGGAAACCACAATCCTGTTCCCGTAAGTAACCTCACATACGGACGATTTAGAATGTATGAGATAGCTGCAAGCTTTAAATGTTGGTCCACTAGGTATGTGCCCGGCATTAAGAAGTTGTACGACTTCAAACACTCTCTCGTCAAAAAGGGAACAAGTCAACATATTGATGGATCACATACGCACATTTTGAATCCAGAATTTGAGATGCTGCATGGATCCGTGTTGTATTTCACTGAGAATTTTCTTAATGAATATGATGGCTTCTATCCTGGGACGTTTCTTTACGTTGAAGAAGACATACTGAACTTGCTTTGCAAGCGTACTGGGATGAGGCAGATGTATGTTTCGTCGATTGTTGTGAAGCATAAAGAAGACGGAAGTAGTGACATGGCGTGGGAAAATCGCGATAAGAGAAAGATGAAGAGTCATTATCAGCGGCAGAGTCTACGATGCTTAGACTCCTTGCGGAGGAAACCTGTTGATCAATTAAAGATTGCATTTCTTCAATGTTAGTTTTATGAAAAGTAGGATTAGTTGGAGTAATACTTGTTAAATGCTTAGTTGAATTTATATAATTATTTTACAATGAGTGTTGTAGCTTTCATGCTCTTTTTCCAAAGAATTGAATTGAAGACAGACTGTGTCTTCTTGTCAATGGAGTATTTAGATAGTTTATTAGAAAGCATCTAATATTGAAGAAGCGATCATTAAAGAAAAATGCATTGTTAAATGCAATACGGCAAATAACGTCGGCTTTATTTCCTCTGATAACGGTTCCGTATGCCACAAGAGTCCTAGGTGCGGAGCATTATGGTCTTGTCAATTTTTCGGCATCGATTATTAATTATTTTGTACTGATTGCAGGATTAGGTATCTCTTCGTATGCTGTTCGTGAGGGGGCAAGAGTCAGAAATGACCAAACAAAAATTAATCAATTTGCTTCTCAGATGTTTACGATCAATGTTATCTCGACGATATGCTCATATGCGTGTTTGATTTTCTTTCTTGTTATATGGCCTCAAAACCATAATCTCGTTTTATTGTTGCTTGTTCAAAGTTCTCAGATAATTGCCACAACTTTGGGAATGGACTGGGTCAACAATGTTTATGAAGATTTCTTTTATATCACAATAAGATACATTATTTTTCAATGTCTCGCGTTAGTGGGCATGTTCATTTTTGTACATGGGCCTAATGATTATCTTGCATATGCGTTTTGTATGATTTTATCGGTGGTTGGCGGCAATCTATGCAATATTGCCTACATCCGGAAATATGTTCACGTTTCCCTAACTAAGAAAATAGATATGGGTAGACACCTCAAACCGATTCTTGTCCTTTTTAGTAATAGTGTGGCAACTATCCTTTATATTACAGCGGGCACAACAATACTTGGTATTTTAATGTCGAATACCGAAGTTGGCATATATAGCGTTCCGGTCAAAATTTACACTATTATTAAAAATATCATTAACGCCGTTATTATGGTCACTGTCCCTAGGGTGTCATTTTATATTGGGCAGCAGCATATTAAAGAGTCGAAGCTGCTTTTGGATAAAACACTAAACATTATTGTTGTTCTCGTTTTTCCCGCGATGATTGGTCTGGCGTTCTTGGCGGAACCAATTATTACCATTATATCTGGTGCTGAGTTTTCTTCAGGCGCAGTCTCTCTAAGGTTGCTCTGCGTTGCATTGCTTTTTGGCAATCTTGCGTGTTTTTTCGCTAATGCTGTTCTACTTCCTTTTAAGAGAGAAAAATTCTTTTTACAGGCAACTTGTATTGCTGCAATTTGTAATGTCGCACTTAATTTTATGCTGATTCCTTTATGCGGAATTAAGGGACCGGCAATAGCTACGATTGTCTCTGAGTTTATTGTGATGGTTTACAGTGCATTTAAAGCTAGAGAGGTATATATACCTAGTACTTTTTTAAAAAATCTGGGGCAGACCTCTATTGGATGTGTCACTATTTGTTTGATTTGCTATGTGACTCGTATGCTTATTACAAAGCCTTTTTTTGATATTCTCATAAGTGTGACGTTATCTTTAATTGCTTATGGATTAACGATGATTCTCATGAGAAATGAAATCATTCGGTCTCTTGTTCGCATGATTATTAGTGTTGTAAGAGATAAGTAAAATTCCTTATGTCATCTCTTCATAACATAGACGGTGTGAATTACGGAAGATTGATTAAACAATGTTAATAATTTCCAATCTTTAGCATCTTGGTTTCGTTATTGCCTTTAGCGCTTTTTTAAAATTATGCTTCTCTTTAACGGAGACAAGCTTTCTTCTTGTATTTGTGCCATCTACATTATAAGAAGGTTCGTCCATATGAGGGGGGATAATTAGACACAAGTGTATTGAGTAGAATGGAGAAGTTTTGCATAGGTTCGATTCTCTTAAAATTGCTGTTGCCGGAACGGGCTACGTGGGCTTGTCGCTTGCGACGCTGCTGTCGCAGCATCACCAGGTCACCGCGGTGGACATCATTCCGGAGAAGGTCGAGAAGATCAACAAGCGTATTAGTCCGATTCAGGACGAGTACATCGAGAAATACTTCGCGGAGAAGGAACTGGACCTGACCGCCACGCTGGACGGGGAGAAGGCATACGCGGACGCGGACTTCGTGATCATCGCGGCGCCCACGAACTACGACAGCAGGAAGAACTTCTTCGACACCTCCGCGGTGGAGGCCGTGATCGATCTGGTCATGAAGGTCAACCCGGACGCGATCATGGTGATCAAGTCCACAATCCCGGTCGGCTACACCAAGTCGATCCGCGAGAAGACCGGTTCCAGGAACATCATCTTCAGTCCGGAGTTCCTGCGTGAGAGCAAGGCCCTGTACGATAACCTGTACCCAAGCCGCATCATCGTCGGAACCGACCTGGACGACGGGCGTCTTGCGGATGCCGCGCACACGTTCGCGGCCCTGTTGCAGGAGGGTGCCATCGAGAAGGACATCAGGACCCTGTTCATGGGGTTCACCGAGGCGGAGGCCGTCAAACTGTTCGCGAACACGTATCTCGCGCTGCGCGTGAGCTATTTCAACGAGCTGGACACGTACGCGGAGTCGAAGGGGTTGGACACCCGGCAGATCATCGACGGCGTGTGTCTGGACCCGCGCATCGGCACGCACTACAACAACCCGAGCTTCGGGTACGGCGGCTATTGCCTGCCGAAGGACACGAAGCAGCTGCTCGCGAACTATCAGGATGTGCCGGAGAACCTGATCGAGGCGATCGTGGAGTCGAACCGCACTCGTAAGGAGTTCATCGCTGATCGTGTGTTGGCCAAAGCCGGCAGCTATGGATATGACGAGAACAATGAATACGATAAGGGCGCCGAGAAGCCTGTGACGGTTGGCGTGTATCGCCTCACGATGAAGTCGAATTCGGATAATTTCCGCCAGTCGTCGATCCAGGGCGTGATGAAGCGCGTGAAGGCGAAGGGCGCGACGGTGATCGTGTACGAGCCGACTTTGGAGAATGGTGCTACGTTCTTCGGTTCTGAAGTGGTGAATGATCTTGACGAGTTCAAGAATCGTTCGAATGTCATCGTGGCGAATCGATATAATTCCTGCCTGGATGATGTGCAGGATAAGGTCTACACCCGCGATCTGTTCAAACGCGACTGAAACGAATCAAGGATTCCGTAAATGTTAAACGACTCATTTGTGCAGCATATTTTTATCGTAGGATCAAAGGGCATCCCCGGTAACTACGGTGGCTATGAAACGTTCGTGGATAGGCTCACTGAGTACCACCAGAACAATCCGAATTTGAAATACCATGTGGCGTGCAAAGCTAAAGATACCAAGACTTTTGAATATCATAATGCCGATTGCTTCGATGTGAAGGTGCCCAGCATTGGACCTGCTCAGGCGATTTATTATGATGTTGCTGCACTGAATCAGTGCGTGAGGTACATCAAGAGGCATAATATTCAACATCCGATTGTGTATATTCTTGCTTGCCGCATTGGACCGTTTGCCGCTCATTTTCAGAGGGTAATTCATAAGCTGGGTGGAAAGCTGTATATCAATCCGGATGGACACGAGTGGATGCGTGCCAAGTGGAGCGCGCCAGTACGCAAGTACTGGAAAATCTCCGAGCAATTGATGACCAAGCATTGTGACTTGCTTATCTGTGACAGCAAAAACATCGAGAAGTATATTCATGATGAGTACGGCAAATATAATCCGAAGACTACGTTTATCGCATACGGTGCTGAGACGCGTAAGAGCAAACTAGCTGATGATGATCCGAAACTGATTGCTTGGTATAAGGAGAAGGGTCTTTCACCAAAGTCATATTATTTGGTTGTTGGACGTTTCGTACCGGAAAACAATTATGAAACCATGATTCGCGAATTCATGAAGAGTCATTCTAAACGCGACTTTGCGCTTATTACCAATGTGAGTGACAAGTTCCTGGAAGAGTTGAAGGAAAAGACTCACTTCGATCAGGATCCTCGCATCAAATTCGTGGGAACTGTATATGACAAAGAACTGCTCATGAAGATTCGTGAGAACGCGTATGGGTATTTCCACGGTCATGAGGTTGGAGGAACCAATCCGAGTCTGTTGGAGGCTCTTGGATCTACCGATTTGAATCTGCTGCTGGATGTTGGGTTCAATCGTGAGGTTGCTGAGAATTCTGCTTTGTACTGGACCAAGCAATCGGGTAATTTGGCTTCGCTTATTGATTGGGCTGATGGAATGAATGCTGATGAGATTTCCGAATTAGGGAAGAAAGCATCTCTACGTATTGTTGAAGCATATTCTTGGCAGCATATAGCTGATGAATATGAGAGTCGTTTTTCTTTGATGTCAGAATGAAACTATGCGTAATGATAGTGGAAGCTATGGCGTGCTGCTTTATTCTGAGAACCTATAAAGAAGTGAGACGGATGTTTAATGGAAAAATTGGTTAGTATAATTATTCCAGCTTATAACACTGAGAAGTACATTGGAAACTGTATTGAATCCGTTATAAAGCAGACGTATCATAATCTTGAGGTGATTATAGTCAATGATGGTTCAGAAGATAATACTTTAGAAATAATCACTAAAGCTAGACTTCGGGATAATCGCATTGTTGTTATTAATCAAGAAAATAACGGTCCATCAGCTGCAAGAAATGCAGGATTGAAAATTTGCCGTGGGGATTATGTATTTTTCTTGGACTCTGATGATTGGTTGATTCCAAACTGTATAGAAAAACTGATAAGCATTGAAAAAAAGAAGAAAGTAGATATTATTTTTTTTGATTATTATAAGAATTTTGCAGGGAAAGATATTGAACATTTTACCTATAAAAAAGATTTCTATTATAGAGTAAGCAAAAATTCTGCGCTTTGGGATATGCGTACCATAACACCGTGGGGAAAGCTATATTCACGAAAATGCATTGAAGGCATTTATTTTGATGAACAGATGAAAACAGCAGAAGATGTTGATTTTAATTTTAGAGTGTATAAACAAGTTAAGTCAGCATTTTATGTCCATGAATGCCTTTTGCACTACAGGATTTTGGAACAATCAGCGATCCATGGATATGACTCCAATGTAGAGAGTAAATTTGCTTATCCAATAAAGAAAATTTACTCTTATATGAAAACAGATAGTTTGGAAAGCTTGAGTGCTTATTATTCTTTTGCTGCAATTGCGTATATTGTTATTTGTCAAAATGGCGTAGTCCGAAATAATGATATTTCGTATACTGAAAAGTTAAAGCAAATTCGTTCCATTTCTACGGAAGAATGGGTTATCGATTTGTTTCACAATATAAAGAAAATCAATATTCCATTTTCTAGGAAATTAATTATTTTCTCTTCTAAGATAGGCCTCTACTCAATGATGGTTATTGCAGCTACTATTAGAAAGAAACTAAAAAAATGAACAGTACACCTAAACGGATTCTCCATATTACGGAGATGTTGTCAGCTGCTGGAATTGAATCATTCATAATGAATGTCTATCGAAATATAGATAGAAGTAAAATTCAATTTGATTTTTTAGTCTTACGTGATCAAAAAGAATTTTACGATGATGAAATAGCTTCTTTAGGCGGAAAGAAGTACTGTATTCATTCTGATATTGAGAATACACTACTAAGAGTGCTTGAGGAGTCTCATCAGATTAAAGTTTTTTTGAAGAAGCATCATTACGATATTGTACATGTACATTATACAACGCCGCTTAGAGCTTTCTATCTAAAAGCGGCCAAAGAGGCTGGTGTCCCAGTCCGCATATATCATTCCCATAGTGCCGCAGTGAGTGGAAAATCTAAATTAAAACTAGCGATTTACAAGTACTGCCAAACTCTCATTGATAAATACGCTACAGACTGTTTCGCTTGTTCAGAAGCGGCGGCAGAATGGGTTTTTTCAAAAAAAATACTTAATGAAAATAGAGTTCAAATAGTTCATAATGGTATTGATATTAATCGATTTTTATTTAATAACTCAATTCGTGAAAAAATTAGAACACAATTGAGTTTGGGCAATAGTTTTACAATCATCAATACGGGAAGATTCACCGAACAAAAGAATCAGAGTTTTATATTAGATATTGTTGATGTCTTAAAAAAAGATAGGCATGATGTAAAACTGCTGTTACTCGGTGATGGCCCTTTGAAAGGTTTGTATAAATCAAAAGTAAGGCAGCTTGGGTTAAGTGACATTGTTCTGTTTTTAGGTGTAAAGCCAAATGTACAAGATTATTTGTCCGCTGCTGATTGCTATTTGATGCCTTCTCTCTATGAAGGATTACCGGTTGCTGGAATAGAAGCTGAATGTTCAGGTTTACCATGCTTCTTTTCGGACGACATTACAGAGGAAGTGAGACTGAGCGATCAGGCACATTTTCTTCCGCTAAGTCTTGGGGAAAAAGGTTGGGCAAGCGAGGTTATGAAATATGATTTTGGAGAATCTAGGTTGAAGATGGCTGATTCTGTTAAGAATGCTGGATATGACATCCAAGATGTAGCAAAAAGTATGGGGGCTTTCTATTTGTTGAAAGCGCAAGGAAGATAATCAAATTAAAGGAGACGCTGAATCTTAGGGGGATATATCGCCATTCTGCAAAATTTAGCAAAGATCGGAATTGTCTGGATTATCGGAGATGATGCCTATTCCAAACATAAACAGTTTTAGACAAACTGGTAATGATGATCGGCTTTTTAAGCATGGAATATACTTGAGGAAGAAAGACGATGACCATTTGAGGGTATGTATCGCCTAACGTTAGAGCCGTACTCACTAAACGATTGTTATTGGATAACTTAGCTTAAATGTTTTCGATGGAGATATAATGATATCTGTTATAATTCCTGTCTACAATGCAGAAAAATACATTATTGCCTGTTTAAACTCTATAAAGATGCAGAATGTTGATCTGGAAGTCATTTGTGTAGATGATGGTTCTACTGATAATTCAGGAAAAGTAATAAAAGAATACTGTACTTCGAACCATTTCGTGAAATATCTGTATCAGCAGAACGCTGGGGCTCCCGCAGCAAGAAATAATGGATTGGAACATGCCGCAGGGGAGTATGTAATTTTCTTTGATGCAGATGACCTGCTATTTCCTAATGCTCTAAAAAACATGCTTCATAGTATGACTATTAATTCTGCTGATGTTGTAATGGGAAATTACGATGAGATTGATGAACAGGGGCATTTCTTAAGGAAAATGAATCAGCGTGATTGTGTTGTTGGTTTAGATAAGAATTGGCAATTCGTTCTTTGTGCACCTCTCCCAGGAAACAAGCTGTTTAAAAAAACATTTCTTAACTCTCATGGGATAAAATTTGAACCGTTAAAAATCGGTCAAGATTTAAATTTGTATTTGAAAATACTGGCTATTGCAAAAATAGTTCTACTAGATCAAGAAGTTATGGGATATAGAATTGTTCAGGGAAGTATTAGTAGACAATATTCTTTAAAAATTCTTGATATTTGCAATTCAATAGATAATGTCAAAGAGTATTATGCAACATTAGGTAAAACTAATGACTATAAAAAATATATTTCTATCGCAGAATTAATTGCTTATCGTTCTCAGTTGGCTAAAATTCGTTTCTTCACGAGTGAAGATCAAAAGAATAAGATAATTGAAGTTTTGGGAAGAAGAATCAGGAAGAGTTATCTTCCAAGCAAAGTTCTTTTAAAAACTTATCTTAAAGAAAGGATTAAATGCAGTATTATCTTATGTATGACTTTTTTTAATTTGTATTAAAATCGTTACTATTCAGTAGACACTTCGGCTATTCGTGAATATATCTATAAACATTATGTCAGCCAAGGCGGTATCTGTTCCAGTTATAAGTTTTTTGATGTTGCTTTCATAATAATTCTTAGTACTTTAAGCTTAATCTAGTATACTCATTTTATATTAAGGTATGTTAAATGTTTTTTTTGTCAACGAGCGATAGACGAAAATTATTTATGCAACTTCCACTCTCATATTTCTTTGCTGAAGTATATCTAATAACTATTATCATTTTGAATGCTTTAGTAGAAAGAAAATCTTCAAGTAGTGCCCTACTTTTTATTCTGCTTGTCGGAGTTATGGCAGCTCTTTCAATTACTGCCGAAAAGAAGCTTCTTATTGCCTCATTGACTTTTATTTCTTTAATGCAAGTTTTTTACAGTCTGTTGAATTATTCGTCAACGCGTATCTTTTTATTTTTATTACTTGCGACCGTTTTTTTTTATATTATTAAAGCGTTTAGATTTAAATATGGCGATTCCTTACTTAAAAATATTTTATATGTCGGTGTGCTTCATGTTATTTTATGTTTTTTTGAAACTTTTACACACTACAATCCTTTTATCTCGCTTCTTGGGATAGAAGCTTTTAACGGCGACTCAACTTCTAGTTATCGAGCAACTGGAATTACCGCACATCCTATTACTGGATCGGTGTTTTCGATATCTATTGCAATTATTGCTTTAGGGTTTTATAATCAATCTAGGAATAAGCGTTATCTCCTACTGTCTACGCTATCTCTTGTGACTACTGTACTTATGCAGACAAGATCTGTGTATGTTGTTATGATGTGTACGCTTCTTATACTTTTAGCAATTAAGAAACATAAGAAGGTATCTGAAATTCGCATTAGGATTTTTCCTGTACTATTGTTTATATTTTTAGCTGTTATATTTTTTTCGATTTCTGTGTCTCCTAATTCGTATTTGTACTCCATGACTTTTGGTCGTTTTTCAACTCTTTTGGATTCTGGCTCTTTTTTGCAAAGATCTGGGTCAATTTCTTTTTTACTTCAATACCTATCTAAAAAAATGACATTAGCGACCTTTTTGGGGAATGGATTTGGTTCGCTTGCACATTATCTCAATGTGAATAATATTTATTTTGTTTCGAAAGATTTTTTTACAGTTGATAATCAATATGTAACAGCTTTTTTTGAAATTGGTATTTTGGGCTACATGCTCTTTTTGATTCTTCTTTCCTTAATATTGATACCTGGATTTAAGACGATGCATATGAGTGATATCTCTATTGTAAGAATGATTGGAACTCCACAAGCTATGTGCATTGCATTACTCTTCTCGGTTTTTTTCTTTGAATGTTATGATAAGCCTGTTGTCTTATGTATGCTGATGCTTGCTTTGGCTTTTTGTAGCTCTTTCAGGGAAAAATATGATATGCGTTGATAATGCCCAAAATCCTGCATACTTTCGGATTTTGCCCTTGATATAGGAAGACGTGGTCTGCGCCTTGTGTGCTTTTTCATTCAACAAAGCAAAGCGCGATTGGAAACCAAGAGGCAAAATCATGCTTGGGCATTATACAGATTGACTGGCACATATTTGAAACTTGGTTGACCAGCTCTTTACCAAGAAGATTACCGAGTTATTATGAATATTTGCTCGTTTCAAGGCCACTGTTATTGCCGAAGAAGGCCGATCGCGCT
>OHVN01000008.1_pt1 | contig 149806 bp, 118 predicted proteins | sample 1579481 | NCBI WGS metagenome assembly OHVN01 (sample SAMEA3882532, study PRJEB24775) | human gut metagenome | biome: human-associated habitat; feature: intestine environment; material: feces | place: Netherlands | collected 2009/2010 | reverse complement strand
TCACAAGCTCTACAACTCAATGTGTCCCGCGAGTCAGCTTTGATATAATATCATCCTGGCACACATATGTCAACGGATTTTCTGCAATTAATTAAAGTAGTAAAACTATCTTAAAAAACACAAATTTTCTAAATTGTCTGTTTATTATATACAATTCTCACAATTACTATCTGACAGCCTCTATCGCTTCCTTGATATTTGCCACACCGACAATCTCAATTCCATTAATATGCGACACTCCTGCAAGACACACTTTGGGAACAATACACTTTTTAAAGCCAAGCTTCTTTGCCTCAGCCACACGCTGCTCGGACATGGTAACTCCGCGTACCTCTCCGCTTAAGCCCACCTCTCCAAAGCATATGGTATCCTCACGCACTATAATATCCTTTTTGCTTGATGCGATTGCAAGCACTATCCCAAGGTCTATCGCCGGTTCGTTCATCCTTATACCGCCTGCTATATTCACATAAGCGTCACAGTCTGACAGTGGCAGGTTGGCTCTTTTTTCAAGGACCGCCATGAGTAGATTTACTTTATTATAATCTGTACCATTTGCTGTACGCCTTGGATTATTAAAAAAACTGTGACATACAAGAGCCTGTATCTCGAGAAGTATCGGGCGGCTTCCCTCTATGGAACATGTGACAATTGATCCTGATGCTCCCTCGGGCTTACCGCTAAGCATATACTCCGACGGATTTTCCACCTCAACAAGTCCCTCCGCCTTCATTTCAAATACGCCTATCTCATTGGTCGAACCAAATCTGTTCTTAACGCCTCTAAGTATCCTGTACGACTCATACCTGTCACCCTCAAAATAAAGCACAGTATCAACCATATGCTCCAACGTCCTCGGCCCCGCAACCGCACCATCCTTTGTCACATGTCCTACTATAAAAACAGAAATACCCAGAGTCTTTGCAAGCTGCATAAGCACTCCGGTTGTCTCCCTGACCTGTGATACACTGCCCGGTGCCGACGCTATCTCCTCATTGTACATAGTCTGGATGGAATCTATTACAACAACCTCCGGTTTTTTTCGTTGAATCACGTCCTTTGCTATATCAAGACTTGTCTCACATAAAAGCTCCAGTGAATCCGTAAAATCACCAAGTCTGTCGGCACGCATCTTTATCTGATGCAGGGATTCCTCACCTGACACATAAAGTAATGGCACCTTTTTTTGTGAAAGTTCCCTGCATACCTGAAGTAGAAGCGTGGATTTTCCTATACCCGGATCTCCTCCCACAAGCACAAGTGACCCCCTCACAATTCCTCCACCAAGCACTCTGTCAAACTCGGCTATACCTGTCACTATACGCTCCTCTTTCTCGCTTTTTACTGCCGAAAGAGGCAGAACCTGTGCCGCCTTTGATTCTTTTTTTACTTTTCCCGACGAGCTTATCGACTTTTTATCTACGGTTTCCTCTACAAATGTATTCCATTCCTTACAGGCCGGGCACTGTCCCATCCATTTTGCCGATTCATAACCACATTCCTGGCAGAAAAATACAGAGGTCTTTCCTTTTGCCATATTGTTCTCCTTTATAAAATACAAAAAGCCCGGCTTTCACCGGGCTAAAAATATGCTCTATTTTCTTGATACTTTGATATCGACTGAATCAACACCCTCAAGCTCTACGCTTAAGCTGAGCTTGCCGCCGAGATTTGTCTTCATAGTACCTGCAACAGCTCCAGCTATATCAATTTCGTACTCTGTCTCCTCTTCAAGGCCAAGAGTAATCTGAGCATCCTCAGGTCCCTCCACAGTAAATGTCACTGTATCAGCAGTCTCCTCGAAATCCATAACCGCTGTTCCCGGAACAGACTCGTATACAAAGAGTCCGTTTCTTTCGAGCTTTGTAATCTCCTTAAAGGTCTTTACCTTGTAGATATCTCCATCCTTCTCAAAATTGTCAAGCTTTGCCTTTGCAGCCAATGTATAATCTCCGAAGCTGAGCTTTCCGTTTTCCTCAGTACGGATTAATTCACTTATTACAGCCATTTTTATCCTCCCGTAGCTATATTGATATATTAATTATAAATCCAATTCTACTCAACAGTCAATGAAATTTGTTTGTTTTTCGTAGAAATTATTACCTTATTGCCGCGCTTAATTTTGCCGGTAATAATATCCTCTGACATACGGTCTTCAATCTCCTCCTGAAGTTTTCGTTTAAGAGGTCTTGCGCCATATTTTCTGTCATAGGCTTTGTCCACGATAAAGGATTTTGCACTGTCGCGCACTGTGAGCTCTATATCAAGCTGTTCTTTACAGCGTTTCTTAAGCTCCTTTACAAGAAGTGTCACTATATGCTTCATGTCATCCTTGTTGAGAGCTCTAAATACAATAGTCTCGTCGATTCGGTTCAAAAACTCAGGTTTAAATATACGGCGGACCTCCTCCATGACACTGTTCTTCATACGCTCGTGATCCTGCTTTTCGTCATCACCTGCACCAAATCCAAGGCGCTTTGGCTCTATAATAGAAGCCGCTCCTGCATTTGATGTCATGATGATTATTGTATTCTTGAAATCAACCGTGCGCCCCTGTGAATCAGTGATTCTACCATCATCAAGCACCTGTAAAAGTATATTGAACACATCAGGATGTGCTTTTTCTATCTCATCAAACAGTATAACAGAAAAAGGATTGCGTCTGACCTTCTCCGAGAGCTGTCCGCCCTCCTCATGGCCCACATATCCCGGTGGTGAACCAATCATCTTTGAAACACTATGCTTTTCCATGTACTCTGACATGTCAACACGTATCATGGCATCTTCTTTGCCAAAGACAGCCTCAGCAAGCGCCTTTGACACCTCCGTCTTACCTACTCCTGTCGGTCCCAAAAACAGGAATGAGCCAATCGGCTTCTTAGGATCCTTTAAACCAACACGGCCTCGTCTGACTGCCTTTGCGACAGCAGAAACAGCCTCCTCCTGTCCTATTACGCGCTTGTGAAGTATCTGTTCAAGCTTTGCAAGTCGTCCTGCCTCTGACTCTGTAAGCTTATTTACAGGTATTTTGGTCCATCCCGATACTACATCCGCTATCTCATTTTCGCCGACTACAGGCTGATTTTTGGCTCCTGTGCGACGGTTCTTTCTGATAAGCTTCTGCTGTTTATTTTCAAGCACTTCCTTTTCTGACATAAGCGCGCCGGCAGCTGCAAGATCTCCTTTCGACAAAGCATTTTCCAACTGGTTCTGCTTATCTGTTATCTCTTTTTTCAGAGCAAGCAGCTCGTCAGATGATGTCAGATTCTTAAGCCTTATCCTGGCTGCCGCTTCATCCATCAGGTCTATCGCCTTATCAGGTAAAAATCTGTCATTTATATATCGTGTAGAAAGGCTTACTGCTGCTTTCACACCCTCATCTGTTATGATGACACCATGATGCTTTTCATAGAGTCCCTTTAATCCTGTGAGTATCTCTATTGTCTCATCCACACCAGGCTCCTCAACCATCACCGGCTGGAAACGACGCTCAAGCGCAGCATCCTTTTCCACGTATTTGCGGTACTCTTCTATGGTAGTGGCGCCGATTACCTGTACCTCGCCTCTGGCAAGCGCAGGCTTTAATATGTTAGATGCATCTAACGAGCCTTCTGCTCCTCCTGCACCTATTATAGTGTGAAGCTCATCAATGAAAAGCAGTACATTTTTGGCATTTGAAACCTCACTTATCACCTTCTTGATACGCTCCTCAAACTCACCACGATACTTTGATTTGGCTACAAGCCCGGACATATCAAGAGAAACCAGTCTCTTTCCCAAAAGAATATCCGGAACATTGCCACTGACTATATCCTGCGCAAGTCCTTCTACTATAGCGGTCTTGCCCACTCCCGGCTCTCCAATCAGACATGGATTGTTTTTGCCACGGCGGCAAAGTATCTGGATAACACGCTCCATCTCCTTTTTTCTGCCTATAACAGGGTCAAGAAGCCCTGCCTCTGCCATATCTGTCAAATCTCTGGAATACTGATCTAATACAGGAGTCGCAGAATTGTATGATGTACCGTAGCTTTTCATCAGATCCCTGTATGCAGACGGATCCTCCCCCATCGCACCAAGAATATCTATAAACATCTTCTGACTGTTAACACCCATGGTGTTTAAAAGTCTTGCAGCTGCACAGTCTCCCTGCAGTACTATAGCCATCAGCAAGTGTTCTGTACCTATCTCATTGCACTCAAATCTATCGGCTTCCTCCGATGCACGCTCCAATACTCTCTGTGTCCTTGGTGAATAGCCATCCCTGTCCATCACTTCGATGTTATCCCCCGGTGAAATCAGGTCTTCAATCATCGAAATAAGCTTATCATATTCCACATTGCAGGCTGTTAGAATCTCAGCTGCCACACCGGTGCCCTCTTTTATAAGGCCAGCCAGTATGTGCTCTGTTCCAACATAGCTGTAATTCATTTTCTTTGATATACGTGCAGCCAAATCTATTGCTTTTTTAGCCTTACTTGTATATGGTTTCAAGTCATATCCTCCAGTCATATTCACTAATTTAAGTCGATGAACTGCAAATCATCATCCTCGCTGTCATCTTCATTGTCATCCTTTGCACTGCTGTCTATAGTCTCAGACGGCTTATTTCCCTCATTGACAAAGCCATCAAGTGCCATTTGAAGCTGATTCTTTAAAGCATCCTCATCAGCATCGTTTTCTGTGTCAGAAACGTTTTCCTGCCTTGAATCATCTTTTAAATCAAACTCAGAGTTTTCATTCTCAACAGCTTTCTTAGAATCAGGTGTAATTTCTACGGTTCTTCCGACATAGGATGCATTTGATATATTTTCATCCGTAGCCATCTTTTGCTCATCTGCAGCATCTTCCGCTGTTTCTTCTGCGACTTCATCTGCCGGCTCTTCTACAGCTTCATCTGCTGTTTCTTCTGCAGCTTCTTCTGCCACTTCATCTAACGGCTCTTCTGTAACCTCTTCTTCCAGCTCATCTGCTATCTCGTCCGCAGTTTCATCAGTTGTTTCTTCCAAAGCTTCATTTGATACATCTTCTGCTGCATCATCTACATCATCATCGTCATCATGATAGTCCATTGCCTTATATTTTCTGTTTTTCACAGCTGATACAATAAGCAACAGTAACAGAATAATGATAATAAGAACCAGTATTGCAGCTAAAACAAGATATTTATTGGCAATTCCCGGGACAAGCTCGCTCTTTGTTGTATCGTTTTCCTCCTGTGCCACTGTAGGTGTACTGAGCTCGGTTCTCATATATGTGCCATCTACGCTATCATATGTATACCAGCCACTCTCACCATTGTCATTCATAGCGTATACGAGGTAAAAATCCTTTGTCTGATCATCGGTTTTTTCGGCTTTGGTCTGGTAGGCTGTTGCCACACCCTTGCCCTCTATAGAGAGCGATATCTCATTATATCCCTCAGGCACATCATCCACCTTAGGCAGTAAAACAACTATAAAATGGGACTCTGAATTGATACGGACAAACTCATATGCTGTATTCTGTGCTGCATCATATACAAAAAGCCCATTGCCGCTTTCCGACTGTAAATACACAAGCGTGATATCACCAAAAGTGCCATGAAGGGTATTGTATTCAAGTCCGTCAATCACTGTCTTTGAGTGCTCAAAGCCTTCAGGAACAACATCCTCCGGAATGTCATTTACCATAGTCCACTCTGTGCCATTTATATCGAACTTCTTCCAGTTATCCTGCTTATCTGCATTCTCCGGATCATCCTCGGCTCTTCTGGTAACAACTATATTGTATGTGCTTGTGCTGCCGTCCTCTGCTGTCACAACAACGCTGACCGTATTCTCGCCAACCTCAAGTGAATCATTGCCTGTGACGGATGTCACACTCGCCTTGGAATCAGCCGGATTTGCTGTAACCGCAAGGCTTGAACAGCTGTAATCTACTGTAGCTGTGTAATCCTTTGTCGCAGCAGAAAACTCAGGGGAAAGCGTACCTGCTGAGATAACCAGCGAACCAAGAGATGCGTTTGAGGATTTCTTTTCCTCTTTGTTTTCATTATCTTTATTTGCATTGCTGTCATTGCCGGTATTGCTGCCGGAATTGTCCTTGTTATCCTTGTTGCTGTTTGAATCGTTGTTTGATGAAGGACTTGTTACGTTCACTGTTGCAGAACCCACTCCAATACTCGGAGTTCCACCACCCGCATCTGTAGTATCATCCAATCTTGGTATCGAAAAAGTACATGTACCTACAGATGTTGCCTTATATGAAAAACTCTTAACATCACCTACACCAGCTCCAATTGTAAAATACTCATCACTGCTTCCGCCAAGCACTCCTGAACTTTTTTGCAAAATTCCCTGAGCTCCATATCCGCTTGTAATCGACAACGTAACTGTTACAGTATCACCAACTTTAACATTCGACTTATTTACTGAAACACTAATATTGGCTGCCGCCAGTACCGGTACTCTACTAAATAATGTCGTCGTTAAAATCAACATCATTGTTAAAATAATACTACGAATTCTTCTCATCTCTATTAATTACTCCTATTGTGTTAATTTTGATTTACCTAAAATCGAATTATTTATTAGCATAATATCCTTTATAGTTACTTTTCCATCTTTATTTACATCTGCTGCCTCCAAATATTCTCCATTCAATGATATTTTTTTAAGAATATTTCTATTTGTAAGCATTATATCTTTAATGGTCACTTTTCCGTCACCATTTACATCACCAAATATAACAATATCAACTGTTTTTACCAAGTTTCCATTTGGATCATATACAGCTATTTTATTTCCAGTACCAACAATTCCATTATTTTCTACACCCGAACTGTTTAAAATTTTAATCGAACCTGCAGAAACAGAAATATTCTTCTTAATTACATCTGAACTAACATTAGGTTCTACGCCAGTAACATATGTATCTATTTTATACTTAGACGATGAGATACTAACAGATGAATTAATTGTATTGTTATTATTGTTTGTATTATTTGCTGCTGATGCCTGTCTATTTATATTAATAGTATAAGTTCTTGTGTCACCACTTTGTGACTTACAATTAATCTTGATTGCATTATTCCCAACAGTAAGTGAGTAACTTCCTGTGCCTGTTATTCCACTATTAGCTGATACAGGATTAGCGGAAACAACAACAGAACTAATTGAGTTAGAAACAACTGCTGAATAACTTGTTGTAGCTCCATTAAATGATGGAGTTAACGTAACTCCACTAATAGAAAGCGACTGTAAATAATTATTCGTATCGCCTGCTTTATTAAATCCAACTGCCGATGAAGGCATGTTATCGTATACTGGTATTCTAAATGTAAAAGCTTGATTTTTATCAGAGTATCCCTTAGCAACACTTTGTCCCTCAGTAAGCGCTGCCGTAACATTTGTCATATATTGATGTGAATAATATGGACAATTGTTTACAACATTAAATTTTTCAAAATATAACGTGTTTTGACCTTTATTTATATAATTTTTACCAATTTTTTCAGCTCCTCCCTGAATTGACTTTACTCTAGTATTCCATCCCTGTTGTTTAGCAAAATATAAACCATTTTTGTATATATCTTGCTTTGTTTTTCCATAAGCATTAAAATTGAAGAAATTATAATACCCTTTATATCCGGAATATGTTCCTGAAATAAGCGGACTAGTCCCATTTGTTCCTTGTTCTTGCTTAACTCGCGATGCTAAATGATATGCACTTACACCTGTATTTTTAGCTACATCTAAAAAAGTGTTCGCATAATTAATAGATTCAGTGGAATATTTTTTTGTTCCTTCCATAAATGTCCCTTTTAGAATCGCATTTACTCCTGATAAATTATCATTAGCTGAATATGCCAAGCTTTGGAATTGAAATATATTCGTTTCATCAAGAAAATTTCTCGGATCCATAATATATGCTATATATGCACTATTAGCTGATACCCAGCCTTTTTCATACTCCGTCCACGTGTTTGTAGCCCAATCATATGCTCCAACTGCAGTAGACTTTTTGGAATCATCTGCCGTCTTAGAAACGACATTTAATCCATTTCTACTTTCATTTTCAATCACCGTATCCCAATTCAAACCTGTATTTACAGCCTCAAATGTCCAGCTTGGATACTTATTGTGAAGAGCTGTAAGGTTTGGAATATAGCTGTCAGGAAAGCCTGCATTCTTCATAGCCGTGACAAAATCAGTATTGTCTCCGCTGTTATTGTATGTCACCTTTATGTATGTACTGATAGTCCAGCCCGTAAATGCCTTGCCGTTTAAAGTACCCTTGACATTGTACCAGACCACACCGTTTACCCTGGTCTCTCCAATTATGTCAACCTGATGGTTCCAGTTGAGTGAGACAACCTTGGTAGTGCCGGATGTGCCTGCTGCATTGCGGACATACACATTGCCACCTGTAATCGTACCTGTAGCATATGCTCCCGATGCAGCTGCAAGGGCAATCTGCTCCTCATTATTCTGCTGTATGGCATCCGCATTGCCGGTGTCTGCCGAAGCATCCCCTGTCTGCGCATTGTCTGATGCAGCTGTACCTGCTGATACAAAATCAGACCTGATATAGCTGACACACTCCTCATTATTTGCTGCCAGATTGTACTTTGCCTTGTACCACACCTTGCCGTCTGCGCCTGTGGTCTGCTCAAGAATAGTAATATCCTTGCCGTTTGAAAGCTTGTGCTCCAGCTCATACTCTGTTCCCGGTCCGCTTCTCGCCGCTACCCAGTATCTCTCATCACACACAACCTTAGCCGCCTGATCCGCATAGACTGCTATGCTGCTGTATGGTGCCAGGTCACATGCAGCTAATGACAATGTAACGACAGAGGCTGCCAGAAATTTATTTATCTTTATCATCAAATCCCATCTTTCTTATGTGCATTGTTTACATTAATCCATTATCTATTTAATTATAATAGAATATGACCTTTGTATCAATGTATTCGGCAGAAATTTATTATTTTTTTTTAAGGTATACATCGAATTGCATGCAAGCATGCATCGATGATACCTTTTGACCCTTTAATCAAAAAACTCCCTTCAACGTGCAGCTCATGCTTACGTTTCAGGGAGTTGTCTGATTCATATTCTGCTTTTTCTTACTGTCTCCTGTAGCTTTTTCTAGCTGAACAGGGATTTTATCTTATCCCATAAATCCATGAAAAAGTTACCAATCTTTTCCCAGAAGCCCGGGTCATTTATCTTATCGCCAAGCTTTGATGCCCAGTCCTGTGCCTGGTTGATGACTGAATCCCAGTCGATATTGGCATCCTTAAGCTTCATAAGAAGCGATGTCAGCTTTGCAATATCATCATCAGAAAGCTTCAGGTCGTAATCCTTTGCAGCCTCCTTTATCGCATCCTTTATCTGGCTCTCATCCTTGAGCCTTCCATCGGCAAGCTGCTTCTTTAGGTCTGCAATCATTGCCTCGATATCCTGCGAATCGCCGTCAATGCTCTTGTTTAGCTCTCCTGTTGTGACAAGCTCATCCATCGCTGCGTCTGTCACCTTGTCGTCTAGCTTCTTGCCTGTCATCTCCTCGTATGCCTTTAGTGTGCCTACAAGTGCTGCCGTTCCGGAAATAGGGAAAGGTCCTGCGACTATGATTTTAGCATCAGCTATGCCTGCTGTGGCAAGCGCATTCTTGTACATTCCTACCGTACAATAATTGATATTGTGTGTGGAAACACTAAGACCCGCACCCTTTTTATCCTCTGTAATGAGTACTGAGGAAAGTGACCTTGTGCCAATCTCGCTCTTGCTGATGTATGAATCGAGGTACTTGTGCTCCTCATCATTATTTACATAGACCACATCGTATTTGTCCAGATCAGTGAGCTCGATTCCCATAAATCCAAGCACTGTCGCTCTCTGATCCGGTGTGAGGTCTGCTCCAAGACTTAAGTATGGCTTATCATTTTTGCTGATGTTCACCTTGTCGTTTGCCTCACTGCCGGCTGGCGTTGTGCTGTCTGCAGTACTGTCTGTGTTACTCTTATCAGCTGCGTCACTGCCTGATACATCAACGCTTGAAACTGTATCAGTCTGCGTAGCTGTCTCTGTTGCAAATACAGCCGGATTCATTGTAAACAGTGTCACAGCAGCAAGCACGCTACATACAATACTCTTTGCTTTTTTCTTTATTAATCTAATCATTTTTCCTCCAATCTACTGCTCTATATCATACGAAATTGTAAAGCTGCTTCCGTCGAAGCTGACATCTGCCATGCTTCCGCATACCACAGGCATCATCGGCGACATATGACCTATATCCAGATCCATGATGATTGGCACATTAAACTCTCTAAGCAGTGATGAAAGCGCCTGTCTGTGGTCTATGCCAAACATTTCCTCTCCGAAGTGCGCCGGGCGTCCGATAAGAAAGCCCTTTACATTTGAAAACCATCCTGCATTTTTCATCTGCCACATAGCCCTTCTCATGCCCATCACATTAAGGTCACAAGCCTCAAGGAACCATATGATACCATCATCACTGTAGCGCTCATTAAATTCCCTTACATGGTCAAACGATGTGCCAAGCAGATTGATAAGACAATCCATGCAGCCACCAAGCAGCCTGCCTCTCATGGTAAGCCTGCTTTCCTTTGCCACCGCAGGAATAGAGCTGATGCACGACTTTTCAGTCAGGTTGTAGCCCACAAACGGAGCATTCTCATCCTTTATCGATTCCTTCTCCCACATAGGGTAATTGGTAAATGAAAGCTTCCTGCCACAAAGCAGATCAAACGCATCGGTAAGTGACTCATGCCACACCTCCATGCCAAAGCTGCCCGCACACGGCCCGTAAATACCTGCTGTATCTGCAATAGTAGCCTCCAAAAATGTGAAATTAGTGTTGTCGGAATAGCCCATGTACCATTTCGGCTTTGACTGCTTCACGCGCTCAAAATCAATATAAGGCACTACCTCGCACATCAGCTCGCCACCACCACAGGATATAAGCACATCACTGTCAACAGAAGCATAGCTCTCGTTCAGCTCTTCTGCGCACTTCTTAGGTGTATTGCTGATACCTATGCCACTGTCGCATCTGCAGTTAGGTCCCTCTATCGTCTTATAACCCATGCTGTGAAACCTTTTAATGGCATTGTCAAAGGCACTCCTGTACGGCTCTGTTGTACAGCCCATCGAAGGCGCCACAAAGCCTATTGTTCCTCTATCCTTTAGAAATTCAGGGTATCTCATGTTTCTATCATCCTATCACTATTATTTACATATCTAAGCTTCTGTCTGAAGTAAAATATGTAGGATTTTATCATTTCTGTCCAGGTCATTTTACTGTCATAATTAAATGTCGTCGTGTACTGCAAATGCTGTCTGTTGCACCAGTTGTATATATCATGCAGACTTATCGAATCAACATGCTTTATATTGTTCATAAACACCTTAACCTTTGAAAGCTCATCCTCACTGTCAATGTATAGATGAAAGATAGTATTCGGACATTCAATTATTATCTGCTGTTCTCCTATATTTTTCATCAATGTATCCTCTATTGAATAATGTATCCTGTGTGATTAAAAACATTATCGTCTGTCACACCGGGATGTGAGTAATAACAAAATATCGTAACTGTTCAGTACCTTCACAGTTAAAAAATATCACATAACCATAGTACTACACCGGCGTCACAAAATCCAGTCATTTTTGCCTGCCAATTCTTACTATTTTATTAAGAAAAACGGTAAATATCATACCCCCTCACAGTCAAATGCCGGAATGAAGCTGTCCTTTGCCACGTCACCCTCCTGTATAAATGCATTCGTGATTCCTATTTCGAGGGCATAGTTAACAAGTCTTTCATACTCTCTCTTTGTCACTGTGCGGTTTATCTCAGGATAATCCTTTAGTGCAATCGGCGTAAACTGGCTCATCATGCTTATATATACGTGATCATGATATGTATCATACAGGTACTTAAGTACAGCCTTTGCATCATTCACATGTCCCGGCAGTAGAAGCTGTCGCACAATAACTCCCTTTTGTATGAGTCCTGTCGCATCGTCAATCACGACATCCGGCTGCTGCCTGACCATCTCTGAAAGCGCCTGCTTTGCGACAGACGGATAATCTTTTGCCCTTGAATACCTTGCCGAAAGCGTACTGTCCATATATTTAAAATCCGGAAGATACACATCCACTATGCCCTCAAGCAGCTTTAGCTCTGTCATATTTTCATATCCGCTCGTATTGTATATAATAGGAAGCTTCATGCCGTGGCTTTTTGCATCGTTTACCGCCCACACTATATCAGGGATATACTGCCCAGGTGTGACCAGATTGATATTATTTGCGCCTTTGTCAGCAAGTTCTATGAAGATATCACTCAGCCTCTCTTTACTGATTACCTTTCCCTCTTTTCCGTCAGAAATCTCCCTGTTCTGGCAGAACACGCAGTGCAGGCTGCAGCCTGAGAAAAAAACTGCCCCGCTTCCTCTTTTTCCTGATATGCATGGCTCCTCCCAGTAATGAAGTGCTGCGCGCGCCACCTTTATTTCAGATGAAACGCCACATACGCCTGTTTGTCCGGTTCTTCTGTTTATGCCACATTTTCTGGGACACAATAAGCAATTTTCGTATTTATTCATATTTTTCATTTTAACCCTTGCTAAAAATAATGTTTGATACTACAATCTATATGATTATGCGGTGCATATGCCATGCGCCTTCAGTAGTCATTTTAAAATTATACCATAACTATTCTTACAGAAGAGAATAGTTAAAATACACAATAAGGAGATTACAATGAATCAGTCAAACTGTATCGTCGCCCAGTCAGGCGGCCCAACTGTTGCAATCAACGCAAGCCTTGCAGGAGTCATCGCAGGAGTAAAAAGCTCTGAGAAATACGATATCTGCTATGGCGCCGTAAACGGAATACTCGGCATATTAAATGAGAATTATCTCAATCTGTCAGATATTTTTGCAGATGATGCTAATCTTGAAAAGCTTAAGACCACACCTGCCATGTATCTTGGCTCATGCCGTCACAAGCTCCCTGATTACAAGGATGATGATTCACCATATGTATACATCTTCCACCAGTTTGATAAGCTCTCCGTAAAGGCTTTCTTTTACATCGGTGGAAATGATTCGATGGATACCGTATTAAAGTTATCCGATTATGCAAAAAAAATCAACAGTGATGTGAAAATTATAGGGATTCCAAAAACCATCGACAATGATCTGTGCATGACAGACCACACTCCGGGCTTTGGCTCTGCCGCCAAATATATAGCATCAAGCATGCTCGAGATAGCCCATGATACCTTTATCTATGCTGTTAAAAGTGTGACAATCGTTGAAATCATGGGACGTGACGCAGGATGGCTCACTGCCGCTTCCGCTCTCGCACGTAATGAGTACAATACAGCGCCTCAGTTCATCTATCTGCCTGAGGTGGATTTCGACAAGGACAAATTTGTTGCCGATATAAAAGAAGCCCTTACGCACACTAACAATGTAATAGTTGCCGTATCCGAAGGAATACATGACGCAGACGGCTCATACATTACATCATCAAATGCCTCATGCGACCAGTTCGGACACCAGCAGCTAAGCGGTGCCGGAAAGGCTCTTGAGTTCATTGTTAAAGAAAACATCGGTGTCAAGGTTCGCTCAGTAGAGGTAAACGTGCTCCAGCGCTGTGCCTCACATCTTGCATCATTAACCGATATCGAGGAATCTTTTGCTCAGGGTAAAAAGGGTGTCACTATTGCAGCAGAGGGTGTGACCGCATCAATGGTATGCTTAAAGCGCATCTCAAATAATCCTTATCAGGTAGAATACACATATTCTGCTATCAAGGATATCGCAAACGAGGCCAAGTCTGTGCCAAGAGAGTGGATCAATGATGCTGGCAATGATGTGAAGCCTGAGCTTATCGAATACTTAAAGCCACTTATTCAGGGAGAAACCGCTGTAGCCTACAAGAATGGTCTGCCTGACTATATGGATGTGTCACATCTTCACAAATGTAACTGATTTTAGCTGCCGCCTACACCCCGGTGTGGGCAGCAACAGCATATCTCCAAGGAGGTCGATTTACATGAAGAAAAAAGTACTTATAACCTGCGCTGTTGTGCTTGGCGTGATTTTGGCTGTTTATCTTGGCTTTGCCTTTTATTTTAGCAGCCACTATCTGTTCAACACAAAGATTAACTCTGTAAAATACGCAGGGAAAACCGCAAAAGAGGCAATAGAAAAAAATACAGCCCTAAGCCGCGACTATCTGCTCACAATCACTGATAGAAAAGGCAACAGCTTCTCACTTAAGGGACCTGATTTTTCCTATGAATATGTCTCAAATGGTGACGAGGAGCAAATCCTAAAAAGCCAGAATGCTTTTACATGGCCTGTCAGTCTCTTCAAATCTCAAAACTATACTCTAAAGGGTTCGTCCAAATATGACGATGCCGCTTTGGCGGAAAAGCTCAAGGCTCTTGACATTTTCAGTGATGACTACATTGAAAATCCGGAGGATGCCCACATCGAGATAAAAGACGGCAAATACGATGTGATTGAAGAGAAAAATGGCTGCAAGCCGATATATGACAGCATCCTTGCCGAAGTAAAGGATGCCCTGGACAATGAGCTTCCAAAGCTTAGCTTAAGTGATGACTGTTATGAAGCTCCAAAAATCACAAAGGAAAGCGATACAATCAAAAATGAAAAAGAAGCCCTCGACAAATACACTGCTTCAACCGTCACTTACAAAATTGAAGGTGCCGACGAGAAGCTTGACTCGGCCAAAATCCTTGATATGCTAAGCATCTCAGATGACGGCAGCGTGAGCATAGATGATGCCAAGGTCACTAAATATGTCCAGCAGCTTGCTTCCAAGTATAACACCTTCGGCCGCAAACGCTCATTCAAGACATCGTCCGGTGACACTATTGAAATAGGTGGTGGAGACTACGGATGGGTAGTCAGCAAGAAAAATGAGAAGGCCAAACTTCTTTCCGATTTAGAGGGAGGCAAGCCAGTGGAAAGAGAGCCTGTTTACGAGCAGACAGCACTCTACCGAGGCGCTGACGACATAGGTAATACATACATAGAGATTGACTACACAAAGCAGCACATGTGGTATTACAAGGATGGTGCTCTCCAGATGGAGTCTGATTTCGTATCAGGTAATCTCGCCCGTCAGAATGGTTCCGTAGATGGTGTATACAAGATTGTTTACAAGCAGAGAAATGCTACTCTTGTCGGTGAGGGTTACTCTTCTCCTGTCAGCTATTTCATGCCGTTTGCCTACAATATAGGTATCCATGATGCCAGCTGGCGTGATACCTTCGGAGGAACAATTTACAAAACCTCCGGCTCACACGGATGTATCAATGTGCCGCCTGCTTTTGCAGAGCAGCTGTTCAACGCTGTGGATAAGGGCACTCCTGTTGTTGCCTACTACAGAGAGGCTGTCACTCTGACAAACAATGCTGCAAAGATGTCCAATGCATACTCGTATGTAGCTCCTGATGCAGCGCAGTAAGTGTGGATTGCATTGTATCTTTTAATAATATGGGAAGGCGACCGGCGCATGGGAAATTCACCCTCGTGCGCCGGTCGCCTTCTCTTACTCATTGGCTATATTCATGCAAACTGGCTATTGTAGAGGTTCGCATAAAATCCGTCCGCTGCAAGCAGACTCTCATGATTGCCCTGCTCTATAATCTTTCCGTCTTTCATAACAAGGATAATATCCGCTTCCCTGATGGTGGACAGACGATGAGCCACTATAAAGCTTGTCCTGCCCTGCATCATGGTAAGGAACGCTTTTTGAATCTTAATCTCTGTACGTGTATCAATCGAAGATGTAGCCTCATCCAATATCAGCATAGGCGGTAAGCAGAGCATGACTCTTGTGATGCATAATAGCTGCTTCTGTCCCTGTGACAGGCTGCCGCCGTCCTCACCGATTTCAGTGTCATAGCCCTTCGGCAGACGTCTGATAAAGCTGTGGGCATGGGATGCCTTTGCTGCTGCAATGATTTCCTCATCTGTGGCATCAGGCTTTCCCATTATGATATTGTCACGGATTGTGCCCTTCTTGAGCCATGTCTCCTGAAGCACCATACCATAGTTGTCACGAAGACTCTCGCGCGTGATTTTTCTGATATCGTGTCCACTCACCTTAATTGTTCCACTGTTTACATCATAAAATCTCATAAGCAGATTGATAATAGTCGTCTTTCCACAGCCTGTCGGACCTACGATAGCCACGCGCTGTCCAGGCTTTACATGGAGATTGAAATCCTCGATAAGCTTTTTATCCGGCACATATGAGAAATAAACATCCTCTATGTCCACACGTCCGTCAGCCTCTTCAAGTATTACCGCATCCGAAGCATCCGGTATCTCCTTTTTCTCCTCAATCAGCTCGAAGATGCGAGCAGCACAGGCAAGTGCGTTCTGAAGCTCTGTGATGACACCCGATATCTCGTTGAACGGCTTGGTGTACTGGTTGGCGTATGATAAGAAGCATGAAAGCTGTCCTACTGTGATTCCGCCGGTGAGTGCACTCATGGCACCAAAAATTCCGACTCCGGCATACACAAGACTGTTGACAAAACGTGTACACGGATTTGTAATACTTGAGAAAAATGTTGCCCTCAGTGAACATTTCTGTAATCTGTCATTTATCTCGTCAAACTGCTCAAGCGCCTCATCCTCATGGTTGAAGGCCTGTACGACCTTTTCATTTCCTACTATCTCGTCGATGAGTGATGTCTGCTCTCCCCTTGTTCTTGTCTGCAGCTGAAACATGGAATATGTCTTTTTAGTGATAAAGCTTGCCACAAAAAGTGACAAAGGTGTGATGAGCACTACAATGCATGATATCTTCACATCTATTGTAAGCATGAAAATAAGCGTGCCTGCTATTGTTGCAATTCCTGTAAAGAGCTGTGTGAATCCCATCAAAAGTCCCTCTGAAAATGTATCTACATCGGCGATGATACGGCTGACCATATCACCATGTGAGTGACTGTCAATATAGGAAAGTGGCATTTTTTCAATGTTTAAAAATGCATCACGTCTTATATCCCTCACTATATTGTAGGTCATCCTGTTGTTGCAGATATTTGTAAGCCACTGGGCTGCTGCCGCTATGACGACTATTATTGCTGCTCTTGTGAGGATGGCTGTCATAGCTGTAAAATCAACCTTTCCTTTTCCTACAATCAAATCAATTGCGCGTCCTGTGAGGATTGGAAAATAAAGCGTAAGCGCCACTGTAACAACAGACAGGGCAAGTGAAATTACAAGCAAAGGAATATATTTCTTCATGTAGCTTAATACCTTGCGCATTGTGCCTGCTTTATTCATCTTCGCATTATCCGTAGCCATACTCTACACCTCCTTTTGTCTGGTCATATCCGACTCTTTTTTAAACTGTGAATCATATATCTCTTTGTAGGTCTCGCATGTCTCAAGCAGCTTTTCATGAGGTCCGAAGCCAACCATCTGTCCGTCGTCGAGCACTATGATATTGTCCGCAAACTGGATAGATGAGGTACGCTGTGACACGATAAATATTGTCTTGTCACCATGCATACCCTTTAATGCCGCGCGAAGACTCGCATCTGTAGCAAAATCAAGTGCCGAAGCACTGTCGTCAAGTATCAGTATGTCAGGATCCTTTACAACCGCTCTGGCAATTGTAAGACGCTGCTTCTGACCGCCTGATAAGTTCTTGCCGCCCTGCTCTATCATGTAGTCAAGGCCTCCCTCTTTGCCCTTTACAACCTCTGTCGCCTGTGCTATATCGAGTGCCTTCCACATTTCCTCCTCTGTGGCATCATTTTTGCCCCAGCGCAGGTTGTCGGCTATCGTTCCTGCAAAAAGCACTGCCTTTTGCATTACAACACCGATTTTGTCTCGAAGCTTCACTGCATCGTAGTCATTTATATCATTTCCCTGAATCCTTATAGTACCCTTTGTGGCATCATAAAACCTCGGGATAAGGTTTACAAGGCTTGATTTTCCTGAACCTGTACCACCGATGATTCCGATTGTCTGCCCCTTTTGCACTGTAAAGCTTATATCTGTGAGTGTCTCATCGGCCGCTCCCTCATAGGTCATGCAGACATGGTCAAACTCAACCTCAGGTGCGCCGTCCTTTGCACCAATGAGCTTAGGATTTTTCTCAGGAAGCTTTGATGGAATAGAAAGCACATCCGCTATACGATTACCGCACGCCACTGCCTTTGTCACCTGTACGATGAGGTTTGCAAGCTTTATCAGCTCGACAAGTATCTGTGACATGTAGTTTACAAGTGCCACAACCTCACCCTGTGTGAGGATTCCTGCGTATACCTGCTTGCCGCCTGATACGATAACTGCGATTGTTGCGATATTTATAATGATAAATGTCAGCGGATTGGTGAGTGCTGAGATTCGTCCTACAACCTGCTGCATATTTGTTAAAAACTCGTTGTCCCTGTTGAAGCTGTCAATCTCATCATTTTGCTTATTGAAAGCTCTTATAACCCTGGTTCCCTCTAAATTCTCCCTGGTGTGTGAAAGCACTGTGTCAAGAGAGCTCTGCACCTTTTTGTAAAGCGGAAGGCTTGCAGCCATGACTGAGAATACCACTATTGAAAGCAGAGGTATAGTAACAACAAAAACCATTGCCGCTCTTACATTTACTGTAAAAGCCATCGCCATAGCTCCGAATACAATAAATGGCGAGCGAAGGAAGAGTCGAAGTACCAGATTGACTCCTGACTGCACCTGGTTTATATCGCTTGTCATCCTCGTGATAAGTGTCGATGTGCCCACTGTATCCATCTTTGAGAATGACAGTGACTCTATCTTTTCAAACAATATATGGCGAAGCTTTGTGGAAAAACCAACTGCCGCCTTTGCCGCAAAATACTGTGCTGTGACCGAGCTTACCAGACCAACTGCCGCAAGCAGCACCAGCACACCTCCCATCTTCCATATATATGGCTTGTCCGAAACCGTAATTCCGTTATCAATGATTGCCGCCATGACAAGCGGTACTATAAGCTCAAAGGATGCTTCAAGCAGCTTAAATAACGGAGCACAGATGCATTCCTTTTTGTACTCCTTCAAATATTTTAATATCTGTTTCATCTTTTCCCCTTTCAGATTTTATGTCGCCGATTACAGCTTCACTATTATAGATGATTTTTCTCATATATACAAGAAAAACGATACACTAAAAAACCAGTACCCTGCGGTACTGGTTTCATATATCAGCTCTTATGTATATGCTTCTTGATCGCTTCAAAGCTCTCAGGACTGATGACATGCTCTATACGGCATGCGTCCTCTGCTGCAATCTCCTTATCAACACCAAGCTTCTCAAGACACTCTGACAAAAGCTCATGTCTTTCGTATATCATCTCTGCTATCTGTCTTCCTGACTCTGTGAGTGTGATAAATCCTGCATCACTAACTGTGATATTGTTCTTCTCTCTAAGGTTTTTCATGGCTATACTCACGCTGGATTTCTTATATCCAAGCTCATTTGCTATATCAACCGAGCGTACCACAGGAAGCTTCTTGCTGAGAATAAGTATGGTCTCTAAATAGTTTTCTGATGATTCATTGTTTCGCATTTCGAATACCCCCGTGAGTTTATTTTCGTTCGTTTTAATTCAGTTATATTATTATAACATACATTTTATTGTTTGCAAAACTTTTCTTTTTTGATTTATACGTTGATTTATAAAAATCAGAAAAATCACAAAAATCCGCATTTGTTATTGACTTCTAATTCACGTTAGTGTATACTAACTATCGAATCAGAAAACAAACGTATGCATGATATATTTTTAAATCTTGTATGCCATAAATGTTTAATTATATCAGATAAGACCGGCCGATCACCGGTCTTATTTATTTTAAAAAATGTACATATTCAGCTTAAACGAGAGCTCTCTTTAACCTTTCCAGCCCTTCCATAAGCACTGCCCCGGGGCATGCGATATTCAATCTCACAAAGTAACGTCCATTGCCTCCAAACTCAGCTCCCTCCGACAGATAAAGTCCTGTTTTTTCGCGAATCATCTGCGTAAATGCCACAGAATCATCTGTGAGTGCACTGCAGTCAAGCCACATGAGGTATGTCGCATCGGCATCCACTACATGTATCTGCGGCAGATTTTCTGCCACGAAGCTACAGACTTTTTTGCGGTTTTCCCAGAGATATTTTCTGAGCTCCTCAAGCCACGGCTCACCCTTTGTGAATGCCGCAACTGCTGCCGTGATGGCAAATGCGTTTGGCTCCGCCACCTCGTCTGTATTTAATGCACGCCATACTTTGTGGCGCAAAAATTTATTTGGCACCATCACTGCCGCAGTCTGTAAGCCAGCCATATTAAAGCACTTGGTCGGTGCAATACAGGTGATGCTTATATCGGCGCAGTCCTCTGATGCTGCCGCAAACGGCACGTATGATTTTCCCGGTGCTGTGATGTCGCAGTGTATCTCGTCTGATATGACCGTCACATTGTACTTCCTGCAGAGTGCACCTATTTTCGCAAGCTCATCCTTTGTCCAGATGATACCGCACGGATTGTGAGGGTTGCAAAATATCATAAGCGAGGTCTGTGGATTGGAAAGGTCATGCTCCAACCTGTCATAGTCCACATAATATCTGCCGTTTTCGTATCCAAGCGGGCTTTCCTGTACATTTACGCCGTTATTAAATATGGAATTAAAAAATATATTGTATACCGGTGTCATGATAAGCACATTTTCACCAGGTGTTGTGAGCTTTCGAACTGTAGATGATATGGCCGGTACGACCCCTGTGCAAAAAATCAGGCTGTCTCTTTCGATTTTAAGCCCATGGCGTCTGTCCCACCACGAAATATACGCATCATTCCACTCATCCGGAATAATGGAATAGCCAAACACTCCGTGAGAAACACGCTCTGATATTGCATCTATTATCTGGGGAGCTGTCTTAAAATCCATATCTGCTACCCACATCGGGAGCTCATTTTCTGCCACATCCCACTTTAGTGAACCTGTGTTTCTTCTGTCTACAACGGTGTCAAAATCATACATAGATTATTTTCCCTCACATATTATCTTAGTCTTTGATGGGTCAACTCTGTCCTTTTCGATAGTCAGTGTGCCAATCTCCTTTGCCCTTATCACTCCGCTTGTCGGATTTAAAACACTGTCCACCTTACTGCAAATCTCTGCATCTACCGAAGAATACTCAAATGCCAATGTAGTGTTTATGAGCTTACAGTTTTTCATAACGAGGTTGTCGATGTAGCAAAGCCCCTGCAGGCTCTCGATTGTGCAGTTTATAAGTGTCAGATTCTTTGCATTCCAGCCAAGGTATTCACCTGTAATAAATGAATCGTAGACTGTGACATTTTCCGTATTCCAGAAGGCATCCTTTGAGATAAGCTTTGAATCGTGCACCTCTACATTTCTTGAGCCGTCAAACGAATAGTTGCCGACCAGCTGGAAATTCTTCATGATAAGATTATTTGTATTCATGCCAAAATAATCTCCCTTTGCCGAGACATTCTCGATATCGACATGATCACAGCTCCAGAGTGTCTCCTGGGCATTTGGAAATGTCACATTTTTAAGCTTTAGGTTATTGCAGCGCCTGAAGTTCTTAGGTGCCTCAACTATTGAATCTGTGACTGAGATATTGTCAGTATACCAGACACCAGCACGCGCCATGTCAAACCATGTACAGTCCTTTACAGCTATGTCACTACAGTACCATAGCGGATATTTCCATCTAAAAAAACAGCCTGTCAGGCTAATGCCATGGCTCTCCTTAAGAGGTGACTCTCCGTCATCAAAAATTGTATCATATATATCCAGATCGTTACTTGCAAACAGGGCTCTTTCGCCTGTCAGAAACTCCTGATGGATTTGTTTTCTTTCGCTCATTATACATACTCCTTTTTCCCGGTAATTCTAAATAGTTATCTGCCATAAAATCAAATAACCGCCGAGCACATAATATATGCAGCCCGACAGTTATCATTATACCCCAAACCATACTGAATTTATAGTATTTTATATAAGTTTTATATTACAAAATTAATATTAAGAGCCTGATATTTACAGCTCAAGCCCGTCAAGTATGCTCTTAAGTGCATCTGCAGACTCCTTGAGCTTTAAAGCTTCCTCACCGTTTAACTCGATTGGGATATCGCTCTCCACTCCGTTTGCTCCAACGATTGCAGGCATTGAGAGAACCACACCGTCGATGCCGTACTGTCCGTGCATCATGTGTGAAACAGGAAGAATAGACTTCTCATCACGCATGATTACCTCGCAGATACGTCTGACCGACATAGCGATACCATAATATGTCGCATGCTTTCGGTTGATTATCTCGTAAGCACTGTTCTTTACGTTTGCAGCGATTTCCTCTGTATTCTCCTTGTGCTTGTAGTGACCTCTCATCTCGCACATCTTGTGAAGCTCCACTCCGGAAACATTGGCTGATGACCATGCAACCACCTCACTGTCTCCATGCTCACCTACTATAAATGCATGTACGCTTCGGCTGTCCACCTCAAGGTGCTCTCCAAGCGCGTACTTAAGTCTTGCACTGTCAAGCACGGTACCTGAACCGATGACACGCTCCTCAGGAAGTCCTGAAAGCTTCTGTGCCACCTGTGTTAAAATATCTACAGGGTTTGCAACGATAAGTAAGATTCCACCGAAATTTCTCTTTGCAATCTCCGGAATAATGCTCTTGAATATTGCAACATTTTTATTTACCAGATCAAGTCTTGTCTCGCCCGGTTTTTGGCCTGCACCTGCAGAAACAACAATGATAGCAGCATCTGCCACATCATCATAACCACCTGCATATATCTTCATAGGTCTGGCAAAAGGAATACCGTGGCTTATATCCATCGCCTCTCCCTCAGCCTTGTCCTTATCAGCGTCAATGAGAACTATCTCAGAAAAAAGACCGCTCTGCATAAGTGCAAAAACTGATGCCGAACCAACGAATCCACATCCGATCATGACAGCCTTTCTTGGGTTTGTCTTAACAACTGCGCTAGTTTTATTGCTCATGTACGTTCCTCTCTTTCTTAAACTATAATTCAAATAGTTGCTTTATATTATAACTATTCATCCCAAACACAAATTCTCAATATCTGCTTTGTTATCGGTAGTTCTGAATAATTATCTTTTATTTATATTATACCCGAATTGTACATATAATCCGTTGTAAAAACAACAAATTACTTGATAAAATACAATCAATAGCCCATTGTTCCCATTTTTATACAATTTTAATGCAGATTTTCACACAAAAAGTGCAATACTAAAAAGCAAACCGGACCAATACAGCTGAATGAATTGTCATTTAGCATATTGATCCGGTTATATTAAAATGCTGTATCCGCTTATTTTGTGCTTGAATTTCTGTACTCAAGCGGTGTCATTCCATACAGCTTCTTGAACTGTCTGTTAAAATGCTCCACGTTCTGATATCCTGCCTCGATTGCGATATTCTCAACAGTTGTGATGCTGTTTCTCAGCAGTGTACGTGCCTTCTTCATCTTGGCATTGGTGACCAGCTCCCCGAAAGTCTTGCCTGACTTCTCCTTTATGTACTTGGAGATATACGGCTCTGTCAGGTTGAACTGTGCAGCCATGTCTGCAAGCGATACTGTCTTGTAGTTGGCCTGGATGAAGTTGAGCATGGCAATATAGCGCTCATCTTTCACGTGACTGTCAGCCTTGGTTGCAAGGTAATGGTTTACCGCAACAACAAGCGCTCCGATTGATGCCTTGATGATATCCTCATCCACACCTGCGCCCCAGAACATACTGCCGTCAACTGTGATACCCACATATGCCATAGCCTTTGATGAAGATCCGTGTGAAAGCGAATGCTCCTCGTATACAGTGAGCTCAAAGCTGATGTCAAAATACTGCTTAATTATATTGCTGACTGCATCGAGACGGCCGTTTCCATTGGCATCTACCTTTCTGGTGCTGTCATTGTGTAAAATAACCGCCTCTGCGAAAATGCCGTTTACCTGCTTAAAGTGGCACTCCGGTATAGTGAAATATGGATGAAAATCCACATAATTGTCTGTAAAGATACTGTGTACCCACTCAGGTGAAAGCTCCTTGTGCTCCTCGTCCGATACCTGCTTGACCATGTATCCGACCTGCTCTCTCATCTGCTGTGGCACATTGATACCGAAGCTCTGCTTAAGGATATATGCCACTCCGCCCTTTCCTGACTGGCTGTTGATACGGATAACATCAGCCTCGTATGTCCTGCCGACATCCTTTGGATCTATAGGCAGATATGGAACCGTCCACTTATCAAGCTTCTTTTCCTCTCTCCATGCCATGCCCTTTGAGATAGCATCCTGATGTGAGCCTGAAAAAGCAGAAAAAACAAGGTCTCCCGCATATGGCTGTCTCTCGCCTACCTTCATTCTGGTAAATGTCTCATACTTCTCCCTGATCTCAGGCAGATTTGAAAAATCAAGCTGTGGATCCACTCCGTGTGAGTAAAGATTCATGGCAAGTGTCACGATATCTACATTTCCTGTTCTCTCACCGTTTCCAAACAGCGTACCCTCTATCTCCTCAGCTCCTGCAAGCACACCAAGCTCTGATGTGGCAACACCGCAGCCTCTGTCATTATGAGGATGTAAGCAAAGCACTACTCCGTCTCTGTACTTGAGGTGCTTGTCGATATACTCAATCTGTGTTGCAAAAACATGTGGCATAGCATTCTCTACTGTGGTAGGGATATTGATGATGGCCTTATTATCAGCCTTTGGCTGCCATACATCAAGCACAGCATTGCACACATCAACCGCATAATCCACCTCAGTGCCCGAAAAGCTCTCCGGTGAATACTGGAAACGGAAATTACCGTCAGTCTCTGCTGCAAGGTCTCTCAGTAAAATAGCTCCGTCAACTGCAAGCTGCTTTATCTCTTCCTTTGACTTCTTAAACACCTGCTCACGCTGTGCAACAGATGTGGAATTGTACAGATGTACAACTGCTCTCGGTGCTCCCTCAAGTGCCTTGAAGGTCTTCTTGATGATATGCTCTCTGGCCTGTGTCAGCACATGTATAGTGACATCATCAGGAATCATATCCCTCTCAATAAGAGCTCTCGTGAAATTGAACTCTGTCTCAGAAGCTGCCGGGAAACCTACCTCGATTTCCTTAAAGCCTATATCTACAAGCATCTTAAAGAAGTCAAGCTTCTCCTCAAGACTCATCGGCTCGATTAGAGCCTGGTTGCCATCACGTAAATCAACCGAACACCACAGTGGTGCTTTATCTATATAATCCTTCTTAACCCAGTCATAAGTGCATTCAGGAGGCAGAAAATAACTGCGCTCGTATTTTTCATATCCTTTCATCTTAAAACCTCTTTTCGTTTGAACTGATATAATTGTAACACATAAGCGCAGTTATTGGAATGATTATATTTAATCACTTTAATTGATGTAATTTAATTTTTTATAAAAATATAATCAACTTTATTGATTTTGATTATTCTAATCAGATATTTAGGCTAAAATATCCGGCTAATCCTCTCTCTTATTACCCCAGAAAAACAATGCAACTGTTCCCGGACCTGTGTGGCTTCCTATAGTCGTACCGATATCATTTATCTCTACTTTTCCCTTCATTTTAGGGAAGGCAGCCTCTATCAGATTAGCTACGGCTTTAGCATCCTCATAGCATGCAGAATTTGATATATAGACCTTATCCGAATAATCGGCACCGTCCTTGCAGAGTGCCTGCATCTTCACAAGCATCTCCTTTATTGCCTTCTTTTTGGTGCGGATTTTCTCACGCACAATAAGCTTTCCCTCATTGCTCACATTCATGAAAGGACAGATATTAAGCACATTTCCCACGAATCCCGCGGTCTTTGAGATACGGCCGCCCCTGATAAAAAATGTAAGGTCTGATGAGAAGAACCAGTGATTCACCTCAAGTCTGTGCTCCATGGTCCAATCAGCCAGTGTATCAATATCCATGCCGCTATCCCTAAGGTCAGCGAGCTTATCCATCAAAAGACCAAAGCCTGACGATGCTGCCAGCGAATCAATCACATATATCTTTCTGTCAGGGTATTCCTCCTTAAGAGCCTCCTTTGCAAGCCTTGCCGAGTTGACTGTACCTGATATACCTGAGCTTAGTGTACAGTGAAGCACATCATATCCCTCATCCAGAAACTGCCTGAAGTACTCCATGTACTCCTCCTGATTGATCTGCGAGGTCTTTGTCATGGCACCTGCCTCCATTGCCTTGTAGAAATCAGGCAGTGGCATGGACTGTCCTAAATCATCCATATACTCTTTACCGTCAAGCTCATAGTGAAAGCATGCGTACTTAATATTTCTCTCGAGCATATGCTCCCTGGTAAGATCTGCTGTTGAACAGCAGCTAATCACATAATTTGACATATTATTTTCCTTTACCTTTTGACCTTTTATCATTATATGTAGTCAGATACATATGGTATCTCATGATATAAAATATCATCAAGCTTTGCAACAGCATCATATGTAGTCTGTATTTTGCCCATCTGCAAAAGCTTCTCCGCACTCTTGTAGCCCAAAAGCAGTGTGGTAAATGTGCCAATAGACATGCTAAGGTGATACTGTGGCTTTTTGTCGGTGAGAGTACAGTGCCCTTTCTCAAAATCAATGACAAATGTGCCATTATTCCACGGCAGAAGCTCATCTTCTATCTCGAAGCTAAAGCAGCCGCCCGGACCATCCGGGTCACAGTTATACTGTGATATAAACTGCGCCACGTCAATGATTCTACCCATGGCGTATGGTCTTATTGTCTCCTTGATATCACTGTCATCGAGCTCAAAAGCGATGGGCTCGCTGTAATAGTTGTTGCCTCTGACCTCATCAATCATGGAATCGTGCGCATGAATGTACTCCCACAGACCAAGCTGCGCCTCACGGTTTAAGTAGATGAGCTCCTTGATGTGCATGACATCGGAGCTGATAAGATACACCATATAGCCACACGGTTCATCATCCTCGTTATAGTAGATGGCGACCATCGTATCGTCCTCATCCCAGCGGAAGTACTCCTCCCAAGCCAGATTGTTTCTGTACAGACAGCCGTGAGTCTTCGCGGCAAAGTGAGTATGAAGCTTCTTAAACTGCTCGTCATCCCACTGCACACGGCGCACATAGCCCGGCTCCTTAAGCTTTGTAGGAATCTGTCTGTCCTTTATCACATATGTCATCTTGTTTGAGATAATCTCCCAGCCAAGCCCTCTGTAAAGAGGTATAGAGTATGGATACAAAAGGGCAAACGACTTGTTGCTATCGCGCATCCTCGTAAGACTCTTTCTCATAAGCTTCTTCATGATACCATGGCCTGTGTACTCAGGATACGTGCACACACTTGTGACAAAGCCTACCTCGTAGCGCTCACCATATATATTCATATCAAGCGGATATACCGCAAACTGAGCCACAAGCTCCTCTTTGTTGTCTATGATATTGAAGCAGCCAAGCACATCAGCTCTCTCAAGCACCGGAAACTTCGACTGCTTGATTTCATCATCTTTCCAACCGGTCTCGGCAAGATCTGCCTCTGTTACCTGAAAAGCATAACGAAGCAGTGCATTGTATTCCTCCGCATCGTCCTTTGTCAATACTCTTATCTTAAATTCATCTGATTTAAAAGAATGCATAGTGTCCTTTCTCACCTGTCTTTACTGTATGACCATACATATTTTCCGAAATAATCCTAAAAATATAATAGTCCCAAATTCCTAAAAAGTCAATCTTTTGACTCGATAATGATAAATTTTCCTCTATGGATATCAATCACTGCATGGTCATCAATTATTTCATTGGATATGCCAAGCGATGTAAATCTGTCAAAGGAATAATCCGTAACAGGATACTTAAAGCCTCTAAGGCTCACCTCATTGTCGTCTGTCACTGCTATAAGCGAGACAAACCTGCCATACTGGGCTGATTTTTCAATGGTTACGGGCTTATCCGACATCCTTATACGGTTGTTTGTGTCGATAATGCTGATATCAGTTCCACTTTCCAATCCTATTCCCAAAAGTGAAATATTGCCGAGCACATGGTCTATTCTGCTTCCTGTTGCTCCGAGCAACACTATGCTTCGTGCACCCTCGCTTATGGCAAGTCTTATGGCATACTCTGTATCAGTATCATCCTTTATGGGATTGAGCCTGTGTATCTCGGTCTGTCCCTTTCTCTCAAAATACTCTAAGGCCTTTGTCGTGGCTGAATCGAAATCACCTACAATTATATCAGGCGTGACACCGTTTTCGTACAGGAAATCCATTCCGCTGTCAGCCGCAATTATGGCATCTATTCCGTCAGTCTTTATCTCATTTAAGCCGAATTCCTTATCTATTTTTCCACCACATACAATCAAATACCTCATTTTGTCCACCTTTTTATAAATAACATATCCACATTTGCTACAGCCCCGGAAGCATTTCCGTTTTAACCTGCATCTGTTACATCATGATATTCAGAAAACCATTTACATTTTCTTCTATATCTCCGTTAAACACCGCACTTCCCGCAACAATGATATTGGCTCCTGCCGCAAGCAGTGTCTCCACGTTCTCAAGATTAACACCACCGTCCACCTCGATATCAGCCTTATTTGCGGTTTTCTCAAGAAGCGCCTTTAAGTCGCGCACCTTGTCTACAGTGTACGGAATAAGCTTTTGTCCTCCAAAGCCCGGATTTACAGTCATGATAAGCACCATGTCCACCTTAGGAAGCACATACTCTATGACTGAGAGCGGAGTAGCCGGATTTAATGCTACACCTGCCAGTATGCCCTTTTCCTTTATTGCCTCGATTGTCCTGTCAAGATGCTTACATGCCTCCGCATGGACTGTGATGATATCTGCTCCTGCTGTCGCAAAATCATCTATATATCTGACCGGCTCATCTATCATCAGATGCACATCAAACATGCGCTCTGTGCACTTTCTGATTGTCTTTATGACCGGCAGTCCTATTGATATGCTGGGAACGAAGCTGCCGTCCATAACATCTATATGCACATACTGTGCTCCGGCCTCATCAAGCTGCTTAAGCTGCTCTCCGAGTATTGAATAATCCGCTGATAAAATTGATGGTGATAAACAGTTCATGTTTTCCTCCGTTTGATTATGCTTTAAATTAATACTTTTGTCTGTTTTTAAGCTCCTCATATAAAAGCTTATAATTATCATACCGCACCTGCGATATTTTCCCATCTGCAAGAGCTTCCTTCACGCCGCAGTCTGGCTCATTTATATGACTGCAGCCCTGAAACCTGCAATATGGCTCATATTCTACAAACTCCGGATAACATGTCCACAGATCTTCCTTTTCAAAGCCCGGCACATCCATCGAGCTGAAGCCGGGTGTATCCATGATATACGTGCCATCCTTTATCGGGATAATCTCAGAATGTCTGGTCGTATGCTTTCCGCGCTCTATTTTCTCACTTATATGTCCGGTCTCCATCTGCACATCATCCTGCAGACAGTTGATGATAGATGACTTGCCAACTCCCGAGGGACCTGCAACCGTGGTCGTCCTTCCCTCTAAAATATGCTTTATCTCATCTATGCCCTCACCTGTTTTCGTGCTGGTAAAAAGCACTCTATAACCAGCCGGCTCGTATATGCTTTTAAGCTCCTGCTGCTCTTTAGGTGTGATTAAGTCCTTTTTGTTGAAGCATATGGTAACCGGGACATGCTGGTACTCCATCATACACAAAAACCTATCAAGCAGGTTGAAATTGGGATCCGGCTTTGCGGATGCAAAAATAACCAGGGCCATGTCTATATTGGACACAGCCGGCCTGATAAGTTCGTTTTTCCGTGGCAGTATACGCTCGACATTGCCTATGTGCTTTTCATCATCGAGGACTGCTATATCGACGATATCGCCTACCAGCGGCTTTATCTTTTGTTTTCTGAAGGTGCCTTTTGCTTTGCACTCGTAGAGAGTGCCGCCTGTGGCAGTTTCTTTTGCTTCTTTGGTTTCTTCTACGTAGACGTAGTAGAAGCCGGCAATTCCTTTAATAATTTTTCCTGTCATGGTTTTCCTTGTGTGCTTTTGTATTTGCAGGAGTCACGCTTTCGGCGGGGTGCATGCCGCGCTTTGAGGTTGTGCGGGTGGCGGGGGCAGGCATATATTCCTCTTAAAAAATATGAAGCCAGCCCCGGGCTCTCCTACGGACAGGCTATGGCTTGCTCTGCCCTGTTCTTTCCTCGGTAGGTTTATGGCACCCCGGGGCAATTCATATTTTTTCCTCGGAACACATGCCTGCCCCGCTTCCTTAGTTCCTCTCCGCGAGTTCAGGTTTTCGTCCGCGGGTTGGTGTGGTAGTGGGGTGCGGATAGCACCCACCTTGTGGGTGCTATCCGGTGGCTACAATAAGGACATGTATTGTGTTGCTGCTTTATGCGCTATATGTGTATTGTGTGTATTTACAAATACGATGGCGATACGGAAAACTTGACGTAGCTGCGCTACGGCTCGTTTTCCTCGTGCTGCCCCAAGCTATGGCAATATCTACCTATTTTTTGCTATTCCGGTTTATAATAATTATTTAACTTCTCTTATGCTTATGGCACGCTATACGTTACTGGATCAAGTGTGACAGTTGCAGGATTTCCTGCTTCATCTGTTTCCCCTGTCTGAACTGTCCAAGTAACCACAATACTTCCTGTAGCTTCTTTCATTGTTCCGGAAACTGTAAATGATGACGTATTTTCATATGAACCCTTATCGTATACAGTTCCACTTTTACCTACAAGCTTATACTCTGCTTTTACTACAGTTCCCTCTCCACTATAACTAATTCCTTTACTTACGTTAGTCGATATCTCCTGCTTTCCCTTACTGAGTGTAAGTGTGATTGTGGTGCCTGCGGCTACGGTTTCACCGGATTTGGTCTGGCTGATTACGTTGCCGGCGAGTACTGTGTCGCTGTACTGGGAGTCGGCGTAGGTGTACTTGAGGCCTGCTCCTGCGAGGGCGCTTTCTGCCTGTGACTGTGAGGCGCCTACTACGTTTGGCACGGTGATTGGCTTCTGGCCCGGTGAAAGGGTGACTGTTACTGTGCTGCCCTTTGCGGCCTGTTTCTTTGCTGATGGTGACTGTGCTGTTACTACATCTGCTGCTACACTGTCATTGTAATCTCCATACTCGAAGGTGACACTAAAGCCTGCTGACTCGAGTGTGCTCTTTGCCGAGCTCTTGGTCTTTCCGATTACACTTGGTATCTTGACCATCTCTGATGTACTATCACCTTTTCCTGCGATAACTACATTAATCTGTGAACCACGCTTTACTGTATCTCCGGCCTTGACATCCTGGTCAAGGATTGTGCCGTCCTTTTCATCTGACTGCTTTGTCTCAAATGCAAATACTGTGAGGTCAAGCTTTAAGCGGTCTACTGCCTTCTGAGCATCCTCCACTGACATGCCTCTGATGTCAATCATCTGGCCCTCTGTCTCAGTCTGTGTCTCTGACTCTGATTCAGACTCGGTCTGTGTCTGTGACTCTGTCTGCTGTGACTCTGAGTTCTTTTTGCCGCCAAACTTAAACACTCCTGCCACTGAAAGTGCAAGATATATGATAACTATTACAATGATTACGGCTGTTACTATACCCATGATTGTGATTGCTTTATCCATCTTTGGATTTAAAAGCTTGCCGTCATCATCATCGTCTTCATCTTCGTCGTCAGCATCGTCGTCTAAGAGTGACTCATCATATTCATCATCATCGTCTTCATCGTCAGCATACTCATCATCATTATCTGCATCGGTATCATCATCGTTTAAGTCCTCTGCGACACCTCTGCCCTCTTTTATCTTGTCAAGCTCCTCCGGGCTTATAACCTTGGTCTTGCCACCGTCAACGAGTGGAGCTATTGTGACGAAATCCTCATCAGGATGCGCAAGAGAGCGCCTTATGTCTGTGAGAAGCTCCTCAATAGTCTGGTATCTGCGGTCCGGTGTCTTTTGTGTACACTTTAAGATGATTTTCTCAAAGCTGATCGGCAGATCCGGTGCGTAGATGCTTGGCCTTGCAATCTCCTCCTGTAAGTGCTGCAGTGCAACTGCCACTGTGGTATCACCGTCAAACGGCACACGGCCTGTAACCATCTCAAACATTACGATTCCCAGTGAGTAAATATCACTTCTGCCATCGACGAAGCCGTTTCTTGCCTGCTCCGGAGATGCATAGTGTACTGAGCCCATCACATCTGAGCTTATTGTATTTGAAGATGTAGCCTTTGCAATTCCAAAGTCTGTCACCTTTACCTTGCCATCTGTAGAAATAATGATATTCTGCGGCTTGATATCACGATGGATGATATTTTTATTGTGAGCGGCCTCTATGCCCCTTGCCACCTGGATTGCAATACTTGCAGACTCCTTGAATGACAGCTGGCCCTTTTTCTCGATATAAGTCTTAAGTGTGATACCCTCGACATACTCCATGACAATGTAGTACAGACCATTCTCGCTGCCTACATCATAGATATTTACGATATTCGGATGCTCAAGTCCTGCTGCTGACTGTGCCTCAGCACGGAACTTGGTCACAAATGAACTATCCTCCGAAAACTCCTGCTTTAAAACCTTTATAGCTACAAAACGGCTCAGTATATGGTCTTTTGCCTTGTATACATCTGACATGCCGCCTGCGCCAACCTTGCTTAGGATCTCATATCGATCCGATAAAAAACTTCCTATCTCTAACATCTGTTATTACCTCGTCTTAAAATGGTTTAATAATCATTACAGTGATATTATCGCGACCACCGTTTGCATTGGCCATGGCGACAAGCTGTGACGCTGCTGTCTCGATATTATCATTTTGCCTAATAGTATCACATATTTCTTCATCTCTCACCATATTGGTAAGTCCGTCTGTACACAGAAGAATCCTGTCGTCCTCACATAGCTCGACCTCAAAGAAATCTGCCTCCACATGATCTGCTGCCCCGACAGCTCTCGTGATGATATTCTTGTCCGGATGAACTCTCGCCTCGTCAGCATTTATCTCACCCATCCTGACCATCTCATCAACCAGTGAATGATCCCTGGTAATCTGTCTGATCTGCTCTGTGCCACCTACAATATAAAGCCTGCTGTCACCTATATTGGCCACAAAAAGCTTGTTTCCTATAATAGTTCCTATGACTAAGGTGGTACCCATTCCACGCTTAGCTTCATCCCCACGAGACTCAGCCACCAAAAGCTCATTTGCCTTGTTGATAGCCTCTTTGATGATGGATACCGGTTCATCCCCGGCATTTCTCGATACCGATGCAACCACACGCTCTATAGTGTATCTGGAAGCATAGTCACCGGCTTTGTGTCCTCCCATTCCATCTGCTACGATGAAAAGATTCGGAAGATTTCCTACTGCAGTGTCAGACGAGAAATAAAAATCCTGATTCATCTCACGAATAGCACCTGCATCCGTAATGGAAAACGTCTTCATCTAGTTTATTCCTCTCTCTTTATCTATATGCTTCTTGCGAAGCTGTCCACAGGCACCGTCTATATCTCTGCCCATTTCCCTTCTAATAGTAACATTAATTCCGTTTTTTTCAAGCCTATTTTTAAAAGCCTCTATAACACCCTTGTTGGACTGCACGTAGTCGCGCTCCTTTATCGGGTTTACCGGAATCAGATTTATATGGCAGTTCATGCCATGTACGAGTGCCGAAAGCTCTGCTGCATCCTCGGCTGTATCGTTCACTCCGCCTACCAGGCTATACTCAAAGGTGACTCTGCGGCCGGTCTGTGCAAAATAATATTTGCATGCATCGACCACATCATGTATATCATAGCTGTTTGCAACCGGCATGAGAGCTTTTCTCTTTTCCTGGTTGGAGGCATGCAGTGAAAACGCCAGCGTGATAGAAAGCTTTTCATCTGCAAGCTGTTTCATGCGCGGTACGAGACCACATGTGGAAACTGTCAGATTGCGCTGGCTGATATTGATACCGTTTTCATCAGTAAGAAGCTCTATAAAGCGCAGCAGATTGTCGTAATTGTCAAGCGGCTCACCTGTCCCCATGACAACCACATTTGAGATGCGCTCTCCTATGTCCTTGCCTATCTGATAAATCTGGTCAATCATCTCAGACGGCCTAAGCCCCCTGACGAGACCGTCAAGAGTGGATGCACAGAATCTGCACCCCATCCTGCAGCCGACCTGTGAAGAGATGCATACAGAGTTTCCATGCTTGTACTTCATAAGCACACTCTCTATGACGTTGCCATCGTCCAGTGCAAAGAGATATTTTCTCGTGCCATCGAGCTTTGACACCTGCACCTCCTCTTTTTTTAGCGAGATGAGTATTGCATTGTCCTTTAATACCTGTATGAACTTTTTTGAAATATTGGTCATCTCATCAAAGCTTTCCACATGCTTCACATGAATCCACTCATATATCTGCTTCGCACGGAATTTCTTTTCTCCGAGCGATATGATAAACTCTGTGAGTTCGTCCATATTCATTGATTTGATGTCAGTTAGTTGTTCTTTTATCTGTTCCATATTATTTTTATTAAATCTGCATTTAACTATTGTTTTATAATTCTACTAATTCGAATCAATTTGTATTTATTAATTCATGATTTACTTTAATATCATAATTTGCTTTTTATAAATCTTGCAATAAAAAATCCGTCACTTCCATGCTCACCGGGCAGTATCTGTTTCATTCCGGTGCCTTCCGCAAAGCTCTTATCAAGCTCAAACTCCGGATGCTTTTCAATAAACCACCTCACATTGTCCTCGTTCTCAGCCTCATCTATCGTACATGTACTGTACACGAGCACTCCGTTTGGCTTCACGTATGTATGCACGGTATCAAGTATCTGTCTTTGAAGAGCAGCAAGCTCATCTACAGACTCAGGTGTCATCTTGTAGCGGATGTCCTTCTTTCTTCCGAGCACTCCAAGCCCTGAGCACGGCAGATCACAGATCAGTATATCTGCTTTTCCTGCCGAATCAGCATCAGGTACGGTGGCATCCCACACCTCTGCCGACATATTTTTAAGACCATGCCTTTCTATATTTTCCTCAATCATATCAACCTTGTTATCGGTCAGGTCACGCGCGAGCACATGACCGCTACCCTGCAAAAGCTCAGCTATATGGGTGCTCTTGCCACCCGGTGCTGCGCATACATCTATCACATAGTCGCCCTTCTTTGGAGCAGCCGTCTGTGCAACAAGCATTGAGCTTATATCCTGCACATAGAAAAGCCCGTCTCTGAAGCTCTGCAAGCCATTCAAATAATCAAATCCAGATATAACAAACGCGTAATCAAGTTCATCAACCGCAGTGACCGTCACACCCTCTGCCTCAAGCATTGCACGAAGCTCATCCGGAGTACACCTGGTCAGGTTTGTCCTGATGCTTATTGTGCTCTTATTGTGAAAGGCCTTGAAAATCTCCTCTGCCTTCTTCTCTCCGTATGCCGCAACAAATCTGTCCACTATCCACTGTGGCATGGAGTATCGGATGCTTAAGGTATCAAACTGTACTGAATCTATATTTCTTGCAATATTTCTGAGTACACCGTTTACAAAGCCCGAAAGCTGTGCAAACTTATGCCTCTTTGCAAGCTTCACAGCCTCATTGCATACAGCTGAATCCGGCACCGCGTCCATGTACTTTATCTGGTAGACGCTCATACGAAGAAGGTTTCTGATGAAGGGCTTCATCTTCCTTACCTTTGTCTTTGAAAAAGAGTCTATGATGTAGTCGAGCTGCAGCATATACTCGATAGTGCCGTCAACAAGCCTCGTCATAAAGGCTCTGTCCTGCTTTGACAGATACTGATACTTGTCAAGCACACTACGAAGCACGATGTGCGAAAATGCTCCACGCTCATTAATCTCAATAAGCATCTCAAGGGCAAGCTCACGCGTATCTACAGAGTGCTCATTATGCGCTGCCACGTTTGATTTTGCCGGTCTGCCCGGTATATTATTTTTGTTTATTTGGCTATTTTTATTGTTATGATTACTTTTACTATGATTATTTATATTCTTATTCGATGTCATATAGTTTAACCTACTTGCAGCTAAAACAATATCAGTCGTCCCGTCTGCGTCCGTTTGTGATAAGTATTATACGAAGGAGCTGTAAAATAGCAGCTGCCGCACTGGCTACATAGGTAAGTGCCGCTGACTTGAGCACTCTTCTTGTGTACTTAAGCTCGTCATCTGCAAGTATGCCCTGTGTACGAAGCATGACAAGCGCACGTCTTGAAGCATCAAACTCTACCGGCAATGTCACGAGCTGGAAAAGCACTGCTGCCGAAAATAGCAATATGCCTATATCAATAATAAGCCCTGACGAGCGTGTGTTAAAGAACAAGCCGATAAGTATGACCGGCCATGCAAGCATTGAGCCAAAATTGGCTATAGGCACAAGTGCACTCCTGATTGAAAGAGGTACATAGCTTTTTGCATGCTGTATAGCGTGTCCACACTCATGGGCTGCTACGCCAAGTGCTGCGACCGATGTGGCATTGTACACAGGATCAGATAAATTCACCGTTTTGGTGCGCGGATCATAGTGGTCCGTCAGACTGCCGGACACATGACGCACCTGCACATCATATATGCCTGCCGCCTGAAGCACTCTCTGAGCTACCTGTGCGCCATTCATGCCTGACATGCTTCTCAGCTGCGAGTATTTATTAAATGTACCTTTAACTCTTGCCGATGCAATCATACATATCACTGCACCTATCACAACGAGTATATATGTCGGATCCCAGTAATAATATCCCATGTATCATCTCTCCTTGCTGCTTATTATAATGCGTGTAGTAGTTTGTCAATAGTTACTTATAATTAATAACTATAATGTGAAAAACGAGCCCTCTTCCACATGACAGCCTCTCAAAAATGAACCTGTATCCATGCGCTTCTTGCCCTGGAGCTGTACCTCTACTAAAGATAATGCTCCTTTTCCTGTCTGTACATACATATCATTTTTTCCGATATGATAAATGCAGCCTGGCTCATAATCATCGCTGCCGTCAATCACCTTTGCACTCCACACCTTAAATGTCTTACCGTTTAAGTGGGTGTATGCGCTCGGCCATGGATTAAGCCCCCTTATAAGCCTCTCAATCTCAACAGCCGGCTTTGTCCAGTCGATAAAGCCAAGCTCCTTACTGATCATTGATGTATGTGTGGCCTCCTCGCTGTTTTGAGGAGTATACTCTGCAGTGCCATCCTCTATCATCTTCATGGTCTCCACACACAGCTTTGCTCCCTCTGCTGAGAGCTTATCAAACAGGCTGCCGCCGGTCTCATCAGGTGCGAGTCTGACTGTACTCTTTGCAATCATATCGCCGGTATCGACGCCCTCATCCATCCTCATGGTAGTGACACCTGTAAACTCGTCACCGTTAATCACAGCCCACTGGATAGGAGCCGCACCTCTGTACTTTGGCAGAAGTGAAGCATGCACATTGATACAGCCGTATCGAGGCATATCAAGAATACTCTTTGACAGAATCTGTCCAAAAGCAACCACAATTATTATATCTGCATTAAACTTTCTGAGATACTCTATATTAGCAGTCTCTCTTATTTTAACCGGCTGGAATACCTCAATACCGTGCGAAAGCGCACACTCCTTGACCGGTGTATACTGCATTGTCTTGCCGCGGCCCTTTGGTTTGTCGGGCTGTGTGACAACCAGTGCCACCTCGTGTCCTGCCTCTATAATTGCCTCAAGTGTTCCCACCGAAAAGTCCGGTGTTCCCATGAAAATTACTCTCATCTTACTGCCTCCCAGATATTTTCCAAGCTCAGATAACAAATGTCATCCTAATGATTACTCCTGTGTATCCTCATATGTCACATCGTGAAGTGCGCCCTCAACCTTCTCCACATAGAGATGTCCGTCGAGATGGTCAAGCTCGTGACAGATACATCTGGCCAAAAGCTCCTCTCCCTCTATCTCATACTCATTCATATCCTCGCCCATGAAGCGGGCCTTTACATGATTCGGGCGGGTCACCTGTCCGGCCTTTCCCGGTACTGAAAGACAGCCCTCATCGCCGGTCTGCTCCCCGTCAGACTCGATAATTTCAGGATTAATCATCACGATCGGACCCTCGCCCACATCGATAACAACGATCCTCTTTAATATGCCAACCTGTGGTGCGGCAAGTCCTACACCATTGGCCTCATACATAGTCTCAAGCATATCATCAATAAGTGTTACTATCTTTGGAGTCACCTCCGTAACCTCTCTGCAGACCTTGCCAAGTACAGGGTCTCCCTCCACTCTAATAGTTCTAAGTGCCATAATTGCCTCCTTCTATATCTATCAAAATCCACTCATCGGATTGAAATCAAATGAGATATTAGCATGTTTCATTGCCGTATCAGCTTTCACAGCCTGCTCTATGCCATCCTTTATGGAAATGAGCGCCGCATAGTCAGATGTCTTCATGTAAATCACCTTGCGGTATATGTCATTTACCTTGGCGATGGTCGCATCCGCAGGACCGATGAGCTGAATCTGATGCCTATCATCAGGGCTTTGATTTTCATCTGCATGCGATATCATCTGCGACGCTATATCGTACACTTGCTGTGACATGCTGGCGCACTCACTCTCATCAGGTGATGTGACATGGACTAAAAGCATATTCCATACAGGCGGATAATGCATAAGCCTCCTGTACTCTATCTCCTTATCGTAAAAAGCCTCATAATCCTGCTCTTTGGCAGTCCGGATGGCATAGTGGTCAGGGTCGTAGGTCTGGATAACCACATTGCCGGGCAGCTTCCCTCTGCCGGCGCGCCCTGCCGCCTGGGTCAGCAGAGCAAAGGTGCGCTCCGCCGCATGAAAATCATTCACATGCAGTGACATATCCGCCGCCAGCACACCAACCAGCGTGACATTTGAAAAATCATGCCCCTTTACAATCATCTGCGTACCGATAAGTATATCGGCCTCATGATTGGAAAATGCCTGCAGAATCTTCTCATACGCATCCTTCGCCCTCGTGGTGTCATAATCCATGCGCAGTATACGCGCCTGTGGAAAACGCTTTGCCACCATCGCTTCTATCTTCTGTGTGCCGGCCTTAAAGCCGCTGATGTACTTCGAGCCACAGCTCGGACACACCTTAGGCACCGGCTGTCTGTAGCCGCAGTAGTGACAGACCATCACTCCGCCGCTATGTTCACTGAGTGATACATCGCAATGAGGACATTTTACCACAAAACCGCACGCTCTGCACGACATAAATGCCGATTTGCCCCTTCTATTTAAAAAAAGCATGGTCTGCTGGCCATTTAGAAGCCTCTCCTCCATAAGCTCCTGAAGCCTGGTGGAAAGAATCGAGCGGTTTCCCTCACGAAGCTCCTGCCTCAAATCGACAACCTCACACTTTGGAAGAGGTCTGTCGTCCACGCGCTTATCCAGCTCCAAAAGCCTGTAAACGCCTGTCTTTGCCTTGTAATAGCTATCCACCGAAGGTGTTGCAGAGCCAAGTACCACAATAGCATCGGACATGCGCGCATACTCTATCGCCACCTCCCTGGCATGATAGCGCGGCACCGACTCGCTCTTGTATGAATTCTCGTGTTCTTCATCTATTATGATAAGTCCTAAATTTGAAAAAGGTGTGAACAGCGCCGACCGCGGGCCAATCATGATGTCAATATCACCATTCTTAGCTCTCTCAAACTGGTCATAACGCTCACCATTTGAAAGTCTTGAATTGATTATCGAAACCCTGTTCCCAAATCTTGCAAAAAAACGCATCACGGTCTGATAAGTGAGGGCAATCTCGGGAATCAGCACAATCGCCTGACGCCCGGACTGTATACAGTGTGCTATAAGCTCCATGTACACCTCTGTCTTGCCACTTCCGGTAACGCCCTTAATCAGATAAGTATTTCTAAGGCCAGCGGCAATGTCGCCTTCTATCGCATCAACCACACTCTGCTGCGCGGCATTCAGCACCTTATCATAGGTGTCAACACTCATATGCTCCACAGGATTTCTGTAGCCGCTCTGTGTGATGACCTCGATAAAGCCACTCTGCTCAAGCGCTCTTATAGTGGCAGCCGACACCGACAGCTTGCCTGTCACAAAGGAATACTCAAGGCGCGCCCCATCATCAGCATCGATCAGCGCACGAAACAGCCTGGCCTTTGCCTTTTGTTTTTTTGCCTCGCAAAGCGCAAGCTGCGCCCTTGCCTTTACCTTGTCTATTTTCAGTGCAATACTGCGGCTCACCTGCTCCTTAGCCTGCTTCTTTACAGGTATAACAGTCTTAAGCGCCTGATTCATGGTAGAGCCGTAATTGCGCCGTATCCATGCCGCAAGTGCGATGAGCTTTGCCTCCACAGCCACAGAGTCTGCCTTTATCCCGATAAGAGGCTTTGTCCTTGCCGGGTCGTACTCAGGCTTATCCGTGACCTCGATCACATAGCCTGTGATAGTGCGGCTGCCAAATGGAATATCCACGCACACACCCGGACGGATGTCGCATAAAATCTCATCCGGGATGCTGTACTGAAATGTCTTATCCAGTTTTTCGTGGGATATATCCACAATCACGTTGGCATACATAACTGATACTATTTAACTCCTTCGTATTTCTCCTCGCAGTACTTGCAACGGTAGATTTCGTTTTTCTCATCGGAAAGCACGAAAATCTGGTCAAGCTCCTGCTCAATTGAAGTGATGCATCTTGGGTTTTTGCACTTGATGACATTTTTCACCTGATGAGGCAGCTTAAGCTCCATCTTGTCCACAATCCTGTCACCCTTTATCACATTTACAGTGATATTGTGGTCGATAAATCCAAGGATATCGAGGTCTAATGACTCTATCGGACACTCTACCTTGATAATATCCTTCTTGCCCATCTTGCTGCTCTTTGCATTCTTTATGATTGCAACTGTGCAGTCGAGCTTGTCAAGCTTTAAATCCCTGTAAATCTGAAGACTCATACCTGCCTTGATATGATCGAGCACAAAGCCCTCATGTATTCCACTTATATTCAGCATATTATCCTCCTTTAGTCCTCAGCCAGTCCAAGCAATGTCAGAATAAGCGCCATACGCACGTAAACCGCATACTGTGCCTGCCTGAAATAGCATGCTCTCGGGTCATCATCCACATCAACAGAAATCTCATTCACACGTGGGAGCGGATGAAGTACAATCATATCATCCTTTGCAAGCTCCATCTTCTCCTTTGTCAGAATGTAGAAATCCTTCAGACGCACATAGTCCTCCTCATTGAAGAAACGCTCCTTCTGGACACGTGTCATGTAGAGCACATCAAGCTCTCCCATGGCATCCTCGAGCTTTTCTACCTCCTTGAACTCGATATTGTTGGCACGAAGCACATCATCGCGCACATAGTCAGGCACCTTAAGCTCCTCAGGCGAGATAAGCACAATCCTCACATTGTCATATCTGATGAGTGCATTGATCAGTGAATGCACTGTACGTCCAAACTTTAAATCTCCGCAAAAGCCGATTGTGATATTATTCAATCTGCCCTTGATGGAACGGATTGTAAGGAGATCAGCAAGTGTCTGGGTAGGATGCTGATGACCTCCATCGCCTGCATTGATTACAGGGATACGCGATTTCTCTGAAGCCACAAGCGGTGCACCCTCCTTAGGATGACGCATGGCACAGATATCCGCATAGCAGGAAATAACCCTGATAGTATCTGAAACGCTCTCGCCCTTTGACGCAGATGACGAATCAGCACTGTGGAAACCTAACACCGAGCCTCCCAAATTAAGCATGGCAGCCTCAAAGCTAAGCCTGGTTCTTGTGCTTGGCTCGTAAAAACAGGTTGCAAGCTTCTTTCCATCGCACTTGTGTGCATATTTCTCAGGATGAGCCTCTATATCATTTGCAAGATCCAGAAGCTTGTCCAACTCTTCTACAGAAAAATCCAACGGACTCATTAAGTGACGCATAATTTGCCTCCATTCTTTTTCGCGTAACTATTCCAAACCACACCACGCACATTCGCAAAAACGCACGTTACACGTGCTTTCCCGCTGCTTCACAGCTAATTTTGCTCATGAGTGTGGTGGTGGCTCTATTCGAGCCACCTTGAGAACAGAAAAATCTGCTGTTTACATGCAAGCATGACACATCAGCTTTTCCTGCTCTCAGTGGTTCTGAATAGTTAATTGTTTTTTACATTTTTTCTATCATATAATATCTCAGTGCAATATTCAAGTTGGCTTTTACACTTTTTTGTTGTAGAATATATATCAGAATATAACTGTTCTGAATGCTTAGCAATTGTAGTGAAGTTTTCATACAATTACGACAATTTCAACATCAAAAAGGAGAATAATATGTCTGTAAATGAATCACAAATCAAAAACACCACCGCCGGCGCAATTGATGATGACGATGCTGTAATCTTTAAGGAGCGAAAGAGACTGCTGTTTCTCGGTCTGCCGTGGACTTTCACAAAATATACCGTCACACCGTCCTTTATCACTGTAGAGTCCGGACTCTTAAGCACCACAGAGGATGACTGCTACATGTATAAGGTAGCTGATGTAAAGCTCACCACATCACTGATGGAGCGCATTTTTAAGCTCGGCACCATAGTCTGCTACACAGGCGACGTCACAAACCCTGAGCTTAAGCTCGTTCACGTAAAGCACTCACGCGAGATAAAGAACTATCTGCTCAAGCAGTCTGAGGCCGCAAGACTTAAAAGACGCACCTTAAACACTGTGGATATCGGTGCGCACGGAGCAGACATTGCAGATTTGGATCATGATGGTATTCCGGATTCTATGGAATAATACAGCCATTGCTGCGCAGCTGATTTTGCTCATATATGTGTGGATCTGAATAGTTACTCATGTCCATAAATAAAAAATGCGGTCGTATGACCGCATCTTTTATTTTTCAGGTAACTATTCAGAATAATTGCACAGATTAATATACCAGTCCATCGTTCTGCAAATAACCAGCACAATAACTTGCATGAATTTCCATCTGTAACATCAGAAAAGCTTGACATCTAGCAGCAGAACATCTGCCAGCAAAGGAATGTGGCTAGCAGACTGCAGCACTCGCTGCCCCTGCCACTAGGGCGTCCGTATATGTCTCCCATATCCGAATACCACGAGCCACCATTTTCAATTATCTGCATAAACTGGCGGTACTGCATGTTGTTTGGCTCAAGCGACACAGCTCGCTGTATGTGTTCTATGGCTGTCGCTGTGTTTCCGAGCTTTTGGTTTGCGACAGCACTGTAGTAGTACCACCTTCCGCGTCTCTCAGCAAAAGGTACCTCCTCAAGCACCTTCAGTGCCTCATTGTAGTAGCCGTTGCTGATGAAATTGCCTGCTGCACGCACCTTTGGATTGTCATCCTGTGCACTGCTGCCTGCATTATTGTAGGTATAGCGGCCATAGAAACCACCAAACGGTCCACCTGCTCCAAATGGATCACCTGCTCCCGGTCCACTACCATATGCTCCACCATAGGAGCTGCCGCCGTATGAGCTGCTGCTTCCCGCACCATATCCACCGGCTCCGGCAGCACCGGACTGCTTTTCCTTCATTATCTGGTCATATGCCTGCTGCACCTGCTTAAACTTCTCCTCAGCCTGATCCTTGTTAGGATTGTTGATATTGGCATCAGGATGATATTTTCTGCTTAAGCTTCTGTAGGCCTTTTTTATTTCATCGTCACTTGCACTGCGGCTGACACCGAGCACCTGATATGGATCTATCATTTATGTTTCTTCCTTTTCTTCATCTGAATATACTCATACTTGCTCCACACACCGGAGTATAGAACATTTCTGATTATATCCGCATGTAAGAGAATTGGCAACCTCTCAAATATTTTTGCTGCCTCTGAAAGCATAGATGTCATCATAAGCCGACAGGATTTGTCAAATTTTTCCTGATCATTATTGCAGCAATGCATGAGCTGTATAAGTGGATTATATGATTTCTTTTTTACATCATCCCCTATGTCCTCATACGCATCCATTATATAAATAAATTTGCCCATGTAGCAGCCAAATTCCTTCAAATCCGTCTGCCACTCATCCTGCTTCCACGCAAAAAGTACGCCGAGCATCTCCCCTGTCAGCCCCGCAACTGCATCAATATTGGTATCATTGCTCTTCTCGCACTCTGTAAGCCTTGCAATGTAGTCCTCTATCGCCTTAGCCTGTACCGGATAGCCTTTTTTGGCCTTCTCAAAGTCCTTTTTCAGCATCTCTGCGTATGTCTTCTTCGGCAGGCTTTTATCGTCCTTCCAGTCATCTATCAGATTGTAGTATGCAAGCAGTATGTTCATAGCTGCAGCATACTCTGTAATCTCATTGGTGCGAAGTGTACGCTTCTTCGTAGGGTGCACGCTGCATACAAATCCATCCCGCGTCACACTATCCGGCTCGTACAAGCCTGTCAGAAGCACTATGAGAAAAGTCATGTCATAGTTTAGTGCCATCTGTGCACGCCTGCCATACTGCGACTTCATTGTCTGGCACAGCCCGCAATAATAGCTTTGATATATTTTTTTATTTTCCTCGGACAAGGTGTCCTTATTGACAGTTATATATCCAAACATTTATCTTCTCCATGCTCTTATGTACAGGTATATATTGAGATACTAGCTGCGTCTCACGAACTGCTCTCGGCACTTCGGACAGGTAATACAGATCTTTCCATGTCCTCTTGGCACCCTGACCTCCTGCTTGCACATAGGGCACTTGAAGAACTTGTACTGCTTCCTCTGTGCAAAATGCTTTTTCCTGCGCTCTGCCTTTACGGTCCACTCATACCTGGCATTTAAAAACTTCTGATTCTCTGCATAGCGCTTGTTTACATTCCTTGAAAATACGCGAAAATACATATGTATCATCAGTCCTATTGCCAGTATATCAAGTATCGCTGACCTTGTAAATATTGAAACCAAAAGTAATATCATTACTACCCATGACTCAGCCCTTGCAAGCTCGTCCATACCGTTTCTTCCATTCATAAATCTGATAAATTTTTCTCTCATATTACCGCCTCGCCCTATATTTTCATTATAGCCAAATTCTTACCTCATACAGTGTCCACGCTATGAATTTGAGGTTTTAAATCGCTCTTTACATTATTAAGATAATATTGAAGATAAAAACCGTCAATAGACCTATCGTCTTTTAAGAAACATTTTATATTTCGTTTATTAAAGTTGGTAAAAGGGCTTGATTTTTGGAAAAATGCTTGGTATATTAAATAAATATGCAGGACAGGTGATCGCGGCTGCAGGTGTCGAAAGACCGCAGGTGAGGAAAGTCCGGGCTTCATAGGGCAGGATGCCGGTTAACGGCCGGTGGAGGAAACTCTAAGGACAGTGCAACAGAAATATACCGCCACTTTTGTGGTAAGGGTGGAATGGCAGTGTAAGAGACTACCGCCTCACTGGTAACAGGGAGGGCACATGTAAACCCCATCCGAAGCAAGACCGAAACAAAGCTTTGACGTGGCCCGCCAGCTTTAGGTAGGTCGCTTGAGGCGTCTGGCAACAGGCGTCCTAGATAGATGATCACTCAACGACATAACCCGGCTTATCGTCCTGCGTATTTTAATAATCTAAAGCCTATTGGCGTTTCGTAAAATAACTTATCAGTAACGTGCGCCGCAAGGTGCACCATTAAAAATGCAACTGAGATATCTCAGTTGCATTTTGTTATTAGTTTTAAACATTAAAGCAGCTTCCTCCTACAAACTCACGAAGCAGTGAATTGTTTGGTATGCCGTCAGCCGGCATCGGAAGAAAGTAGTCTAAGAGCTTAAGCAGCCTCTTTGCCTCGAGATACTCCGGGCAGTCTCTTTCTATGCCAAAAAGCAACGGCTCCGCATACACCTTGAGTACCGCAAGCTCATACACAAGTGCAGAGTTGAACATCACATCCGCCTGTTCCTGGAAAGGAAAGATATTCTCCCTTTCACCTTTTCTGACAGACGGCCACATGGCGATGGTCTCCATGGCATTGGTACCCCGTGTACGCGCATCACGCACAATCCGGCGTATAAGTCTTTCATCTGTGGTGGAAAGAGGATTATGCTCGTCAATATTGAGCTGTGTAAGCGCTGAGATATAGATTTTGAACTTGTGCTCAGGCGGGATAAGCTGTGAAAGCCTGTCATTCAGGCCGTGGATTCCTTCTATGACAAGTATATCATCAGCTCCCAGCGTCAGCTTTCTTCCGCGGTACTCTCTCTTTCCTGTCTTGAAATTGAAGGAAGGCATATCAACAGCCTCTCCTTTAAGAAGCCTGTTCATATCCTCATTGAACAGCTTTATATCAATAGATTCAAGGCACTCAAAATCAAAGCTTCCGTCCGGATTCTTCGGGCAAAACTCCCTGTCCACATAATAGTCATCCAGACTTAACGGATGTGGCTTTCTGCCCTTTGCGATAAGCTGGATTGACAGTCTGTTGGCAAACGATGTCTTGCCTGATGATGAAGGACCTGCTATCATAACAAATTTCTTTTTGTCATCCGAAGCAATCTGCGCTGCAAGATTTCCTATCTTCTGCTCCATCAGTGCCTCCTGAAGCAGCATGATTTCCTGTCCCCTGCCTGCTGCAATCGCATCATTTAGTGAGCCTATCGTGCCTATTCCAAGCATCTTGCTCCATTCCCTGGAATCATCCAGCGTGTGAAACAGCTTATTTGATGTCACAAGCGGCTCAACACTCCTGCTGTTGGCACCCGGAAAAAGAAGCACGAAGCCACTCTCATACGGCACTATATCAAAGTATTTGAGCATGCCTGTCGAGGGTGCCATAAATCCGTAGAAATAATCCACCACCCCATCCAGCTCATAGAGATTGACTCTGGAGCTTCTCCTGTAGTGCAATAACCTCTCCTTATCATGCTGCCCTTTTTCCTTGAAAAGCTGCTCCGCATACTGTGTTTTTGCACTGTGCTTGGTAATTGGGAGGTCTTTTTCCACAAATGAGTACATGCTGCACACTATCCTGTCGATATCATGCCCTGTCACGCTTTGCACACTGTTTTCGCTGCTTCCTTGGTTATCAGAACTATGCTTTTCCTGTTGGCTGTCCGCACACTCCACTGCTTTCTCAAGCTGACAATAATAGCCTTCTCCGAGCGAATGCATCACATGAAGCTGTGTCATGCTGCCATATACATCGTATATAGCCCTCTGCAAAAGCAGCACAACACTTCTTCTGTATGTACGCCTGCCATCCCTGTCAGCTGTCGTCACGAAGCTAAGCTCACAGTCACTTTTTATTTTCTTATTCAGTTCACGAAGCCTGCCGTTTACAATTCCAAGGATTATGTCATCCTCATAATAATCCTTGAATCTGTCTGCTACGGCTTCTAAAGTATCACTTTCTGATGCTGTCACTGCCATGACCTGTCCGTCCGGCGAGGTCACCTTCACACTATATTCCTGCATTTCTTATTGCCCCCATAGTCGAATATGCTGCCTCATTGTATGCCATCATCTCGTTTATCTGCTCGATTCTGTCCATGATGGAATCACTCATCTCCTGTGTCCTTAGCTGCTGCATGATGGCAGCCAGCTTGTGGTGTTCCCTGACAAGAAACTTCCGAAGCACCGGATTACCGTTTTTGATAAGTACAGGTCCGTACAGATCGCATACAGTAACCGTCGTCTCGTCCATATTGTCCCATGCGGAATTGTCCGCACACGGCACACATCTGAACATCGGATAGTATTTTCCGTCCTCCAAAATCATATCCTCATCAACTATCTTATAGCCTGTGTTCCTTACATATTCACGGACTTTGCTCACTTCCGACTGTGGCTGCAGAATCAGCTCCTTTGCCGACCTGCACACTGTCTCCCCTGCGGTTAAAATGTGAATAACAAGCTCTCCTCCCATTCCTGCTATGACAATAGAGTCAACCTCTCCGTCGTGTATCGCTTCAAGCCCATTGGAAAGCCTTGTGGTAATCTTCTCTGTCAGACCGTTTGCCCTTATATGCTCATTGGCGCGCTCAAGCGGTCCCTTATTTATATCAACAGCAATTGCCTTCGGTATTATATTACCCTGCACCAGGGCAATAGGCACATAGCCATGGTCGGTTCCCACATCACACAGCGTGTAGCCGGCCGTGACCATTGATGCCACTGCCTTCATTCTTCTGGATAGCCTAATCATCTTACTCTAAGTAGTCCTTAAGCTTTCTACTTCTGCTAGGATGACGAAGCTTTCTCAGCGCCTTTGCCTCAATCTGGCGGATACGCTCACGAGTGACGTTGAACTCCTTACCTACCTCTTCAAGGGTTCTGGCTCTGCCGTCCTCTAAGCCAAAGCGGAGTGTGAGTACCTTCTGCTCTCTCTCTGTAAGAGTGCCAAGCACCTCCTCAAGCTGCTCCTTAAGAAGTGTGAATGCTGCCGCATCTGCAGGAACCGGTACATTATCATCCTTGATGAAATCACCAAGATGTGAATCCTCCTCCTCACCGATCGGAGTCTCAAGCGAAACAGGCTCCTGCGATATCTTGAGTATCTCACGCACACGCTCTACCGGCATGCTCATCTCCTTGGCAATTTCCTCCGGTGAAGGCTCTCTTCCAAGCTCCTGAAGGAGCTGTCTTGACACACGAATGAGCTTGTTGATCGTCTCAACCATATGCACAGGAATACGGATTGTTCTGGCCTGATCGGCTATGGCTCTTGTGATAGCCTGGCGAATCCACCATGTGGCATATGTAGAGAATTTGTAGCCCTTCTTGTAGTCGAACTTCTCAACTGCCTTGATGAGGCCCAGGTTTCCCTCCTGAATCAGGTCAAGGAAAAGCATTCCTCTTCCCACATATCTCTTTGCGATGCTGACAACAAGACGCAGGTTTGCTTCTGCAAGACGCTTTTTGGCATCTGCTCCCTTGTCCACATCCCTCTGCAGTGTCTTTATCTCTTCCCTTATCTCAGCCTTTTCCTCTTCCGATGCACCATCAAGGCGGCCCTTTAGTACATTGATCTTCTCGATTGCTACCGCTCCGTCCTCCATATTCTGGGCGAGCTCAATCTCCTCATCTGCTGAGAGAAGAGGTACCTTACCGATTTCCTTAAGATACATACGAACAGGATCCTCGACGCTGACTCCCTCCGGTACTGAGAGATCAATCTTTTCAACCTCTACCTCATCCTCTTCATCGAGTATGATATCATCATCCACGTCATCATCATTGCTGATTTTAAGCACGTCTATGCCGTTTTGCTCGAGATAATCTATTACCATCTCAAACTTCTCCGGATCCAGATTTAAGTCCTTGAAAAAATCTGCAATTTCCTGGTATTCGAGCATATTCTTTTTCTTTTTTCCAAGCTCAAGAATCTCAATAAGCTTCTGCTGGAATTTCAGTCTCAGCTCCTGCTCCTGTGCCATGTCTTTTTGTTCCTTTTTCTTTGCCATTTTATTTTCCTCTTTATTCTGGTATTTTTTGCAATTCTTCGAGTGCACGTTTATCCTCAATAATCCTCATCATGCCCTCCATATCTGTAGGTGCCAGATGCTTTGAGCGGTAGTCTATGCTGTTTTGCTTGATACGGATAACAGTCTCCCTGAGTGCGGTTGCCTTGTCATTTTTACCCTCCACCTGATGGATTGTGGCATTGAAAAGCCCTGCCACCTCGCGCTGTTCGTCCTCATCGGTAAACATGCTTACTATCCTGGCCGGATTTACTGTATGCGTGGTCTCGTACTGTGAAAAAACCTCCTTAGCCACCTTGTGGTACAGCTCTTCGGTAAAGTCATCTGCACTGATACGCCCCTTTATCCTGTCAAAAAGTGAATTGTCCTCTATGAGCCATGTGAGGAGAAGCTTCTGCGACTGCTTCATGCCATCCTCCTTTTTATTTTTCTCATTGATTCCACTTTTAAGCTTTGTCTGGGGCTTTACGATACCGCCCTTCATTGCCATACTGTTTACGAGCTTTCTTAAGTCGTCGTATGGTATGCTGTACTCTCTTGACACTGCCTGCGTATAGTTTGTCCGCTCAAGCTCCTCGGTAAAACCAAGCAGCTTCTTTGCGATTTCATTATAAAATGCGGTTTTTGACTCGGGATCGTCCATATCATAGCCTGCCTGCATGATCCGTATCTGAAACATAAAGCTGTTTTCAGCCTTTTTGATACGCTCCTCATACTCCTGTGCGCCAAGCGCCTTGATAAACTCATCCGGGTCCTTGTACGGCCGCATGTTAATGACCTTTGTTGTGATGCCTACCTCCTTGAGTATCGGAATCGCACGCAGCGCTGCCTTTACCCCGGCGCCATCACTGTCATATGTCAGATACACCTCATTGGTGTATCTCTTTAATAGTGAGGCATGTCCGCTCGTGAGCGCCGTGCCAAGCGACGCCACCGCATTGTCAAAGCCTGCCTGATGCAGTGCTATGACATCCATGTAGCCCTCACACAAAAGGAGCTGGTTTTTCCTCGTGCTCCTTGCTATATTAAGTCCGTAAAGATTACGGCTCTTATCAAATATCTTTGTCTCCGGAGAGTTTAAATACTTTGGCTCTCCGTCACCCATCACTCGGCCTCCAAAGCCTATGACGCGGTTGTGCACATCCATAATCGGAAACATCGCACGATTCCAGAACTTATCGTGCCCGCCTCTGACCTCATCTATCGTCACAAGACCTGTCTCCTTAAGTATCTCATCATCATAGCCCTTGCTGCGCAGATACTTGTACAGATCATTACTGTACTGGTCCGAGTAACCAAGCCCGAACTTCTGCATTGTCTCATCGGACAGCTCTCTCTTTTTGAAATACTCATGCGCCCTTTGTCCTCTCGGTCCACGAAGCAGCATATAAAAATACTTTGCAGCCTCTTTATTTATCTCAAGCAGCTGTGTGCGCCTGTCTGCCTCCCTCCTTTGTGCTGAGGTCATCTCCTGCTTTGGAAGCTCAATTCCCACACGGTCTGCAAGCTCCTGCATGGCCTCTGGGAAGGTGAAGTTCTCATACTGCATGAGAAATGTAAATACATTGCCTCCGGCTCCACAGCCGAAGCAATAGTACATCTGCTTATTCGGTGAGACGGAAAAGGATCCTGTCTTTTCGTTATGGAATGGGCATAATCCAAAATAGGTACTTCCCTTTTTCTGAAGATGCACGTAGCTTCCTATGACATCGACTATGTCATTTCGCGAACGTACCTCCTCTACAAGCTCGTCAGAGTAGTACGGCATTTTATCATCCCCTTACTGTTCATCTTTGTTGTCATTTGTGTCGCCCGGCGAGCGCGTCTGCAGTGCGGCACTTAGCTCTTACAACCGGCTAACGCTACGCTGCTAAGAGCCTGTACGAATTATCAATATCCGTCGATTTCCCAGGCTACCGGCACGAAATACTCGTGAAACTTCGTGGTGGCATACTGGTCTGTCATGCCTGATATATAGTCGCATATGATGCGCCCCTTGTCATCACCCTGACCTAGCATGGCGATGTATTTCTGCGGCAGCTCCTCTATATGCTCCATATAATAAAAGTAAAGCTGCTTGAGCATCGCCTTGGCCTTTTTCTCCTCGCTTTTTGCGACTGGATTGTTATAGAGGTTTGCGAACATGAATTTACGCAAATCCTGCATTGCCTGCGCGGACTCTTTTGACATGCATATATCGTCCTTTCCCATGCTGTTTGTGATGATATTGTGCACCATATGATTGAGCCTGGCCTTGGTGCTGTGTCCAAGCGTGTTTCTTATCTCAAGCGGTATATCATCCTCGCACAGAAGCTGTGCGCGGATTGCATCATCAAAGTCTGAATTTATGTAGGCTATCTTGTCTGAAAGCCTGACTATTTTGCCCTCTAAGGTGTGTGGCATGAGCGAGGTCTGGTGATTTAGCATACCATCTCTGACCTCCCAGGTCAGATTTAGTCCTGCCCCGTCCTTTTCGAGCTTCTCCACTATGCGCACACTCTGCTCATTATGCTTAAAGCCACCCTCGTATATCTCATTGAGGATGCGCTCACCAGCATGTCCAAACGGTGTATGCCCCAGATCGTGTCCCAGCGCTATAGCCTCCACCAGATCCTCATTCAGTCTCAGTGCCTTGGCTATTGTCCTGGCATTCTGCGACACCTCAAGTGTATGCGACATACGTGTGCGGTAATGGTCGCCCTTTGGTGTAAGAAACACCTGTGTCTTATTTTTCAGACGCCTGAATGCCTTGCTATGCAGTATCCGGTCCCTGTCCCGCTGAAAAACAGGCCTGATATCGCACTGCGGCTCATCATAGTCCCTGCCTCTTGAGTTGATGCTCAGGCATGCGAACGGACTAAGTATTTCCTGCTCACGTTTTTCTATCTGCTCGCGAATAGTCATTTATCTGCCTCCTCGCTGTCACAGTCGTTATGTTCTGCTGCTATTCACACACAAATGTAACAAATAGCGTTACATTCCACTAATTATGCTCTACACTAGTTATTATTCGACGTGATTTTTAAAAATCCTTTTTTTATTTCTTTTTACTTTAATTTTCTTTCGGCAAAAATTAAATGCTATATCAATTACCGCCAAGCACATGGCGCAGCATCTGAAGCTGTCCGCCTGTGATTTCATTGTCGTAGCTGCCATAGTAAAATTTATCGTCTTTTGCCAGTATACAGCCCACCCAGGTGCCCACATGACTGTCACTCTCTATGGCATCCTTCATGGATTTGTAGCCCTCTATTGTAAAATAGGCATCATAGTCCTTGAAGTCTGCCGGGTTTATTTTCACTGCGCCAAAGGTATCCTCAAGACTTTTTATGAAATTCTCATCGCACTCCGTATAGCCTGTGACATCCTTGCTGTAGCGAGACTCTGACTGCCACTCCTCATCCCACATAAGAAAAACGCTGCAGTCCTTCCATGAATTGCTTTTTTCAACTACAGACAGCTTCTTGTATGAATTTGATGCGTTGCCCGCCATCTGTAAATATGTATCGTCACCGTTCTTATTCATATATAAGAGGTTTGATGCTGCAACCTCATAATACCTGCTGCTATAGTCCTGATCCTTGTATACAATATAGCCAAGCGGACTGCCAGTTCCTGCATAGTCAAGCTCTATGGTTATCGGAATATACACCTGACTGTCATAAACCATAGGCCCAAGCCTGTCATCATTTGTGATACAGCTTGCGACCTTTTCATACTCAGCCGGCTCGTTTGAAGGCGACATGAAATATGTGTAAACAACAATAATTGCAATGACAACGACCGGCACAATGACTATTACAGCTTTTATGGTTTTCCTTCGAACCCTGCGTCTGTGAATGCGCACTTTCCTGTCTGCATGTTCATCGCAATACCTGTATTTCACCAATCTGTATACAACGAAAAGCTCCAGCACAAGCAAAAGCACAGCAAAGGCCATCATACAGCCGGCCTGCCACATCACCTTGTGATTGACAAATTTCTTGTCTATAAACTTAAGCGGTATGAGTATTATCGTCCAAAAAAGCGTATTTCCCAACACATACCGTGCATATATTTTTCTGCTTTTTATCACGGTAAGCGGAAAAAGTGAAACAATCACTGTCAGCATGAGCACAATTGCAAAAAAATACCCCCATATCTCTGACAGAGTTGAGCCGTACAGTGCCTTAAAATACTGCGCCGGACCAAGCTTTTTGATATTGCCCCAGCCTGAGTATTTTGAGATAAAGAGCACTACCGTGCCGATAAACCATGTCAGTATATAGATGCCCATGTAGCATGCCATATTTTTCCTTGCAAAGCTGCCATATCTCATAACGGAATATGACACAAGCACCCCTGCAAGCACAGGAAATCCGCCCACTCTGCCAATCAAAAGATTTACATACTCCATAACAGCAAAGGACAAAACAAACACACATATTACATTAATATAAGATAGATTCAATCTCTTCACGCTGCAATCCCATCTCCAATATAATAATCAAATTCCTGTGACAGCTGTACCCCCTCAGTGTGGCAGGCAACGGTTACAGACCATTAATAGCCAATAGGCTTTCAAAATTATCTGCACAAAATAAAATAGGAAGCCGTTCACCGACTTCCCTGTTAATGCAGGAGATGGGACTTGAACCCACACGATATTGCTACCACAGGCACCTGAAGCCTGCGCGTCTGCCAATTCCGCCACTCCTGCGAACAAGCATTATTCTACCAAAAAGTTTAGAAAAATGCAAGCATAAATTTAAAAAACTATACGAAATGTATGAAAAACTATAAATCTGTTACTACACCAGCTTTGATATATCTAAAACCAGTGCATCAATCTCCCCCTGTTTTGTGGCCCAGCTGGTACAGAATCGCACTACAGTGCCATCCTTCTCTCTTTCCATCTCTTCAAAATAGTATTTCTCGGCAAGTGTCTTCTTCTGCTCATCCGATAAAATCACAAACTGCTGATTTGTAAAGCTCTCAACCCAAAACGGTACCTTCTTCTGTTCAAATGCACCTTTAATCTGCATGGCAAGCTCATCGGCACGCTTTGTCTTTTCAAAATAATCGCCATTCTCAAGCATAGTGGCAAACTGTAAGCCCATCAGCCAGCCCTTTGCAAGCACTGCACCGTTTTGCTTCATATAAGCCTTAAAACGATACTTGATATCCTCAGCATTTATAACCAGCGCTTCGCCAAAGAGCGCACCACACTTTGTGCCACCGATATAAAAAACATCCGAAAGCATGGCAAAATCACAAAGTGTAAGGTCATTTTTATCTGAGCCCAGTCCATATCCCATTCTCGCACCATCAACAAACAGGTACATACCGTATTTCTTGCAGACAGCACTGATATCGCAAAGCTCTCTTTTCGTGTAAAGAGTACCCTGCTCAGTCGGAAATGAAATATAAACCATCTTTGGCTCTGTCAGATACTCAGGCTTTGCATTGTCATAATACTCTGCGGCACACGCCTCAATCTGCGCAGCACTGATTTTACCATCCGTGTTAGGAAGCGCAAGAATCTTATGACCTGTATTCTCAATAGAAGCTGCCTCGTGGCAATTGATATGTCCCGTATCCGCTGCAATCACGCTCTGCACCGGTGAAAGCGCCGCCGCAACCACAACATAATTTGCCTGTGTCGCACCCGGAATAAATTTAATCATGGAATCATCTCTGCCAATAAGCCCCTTAATAATCTGCTCAGCCTTATCGCACCACTCATCCTCACCATATCCCGGATAGCTGGTTGTATTTGTATCCGCCAGTGCCTTCAAAATGCAATCAAATGCACCGCGGTTGTAATCGTTATTAAATCTAATCATAAAAATATTTCCTTTCCTGTCTTATCATTATAGAGAGCCTGCCCCGCAACGACCGGAGCGGAGCGGAGACCGAGTGAGGTCCGGGGGACCTCATGCCACGAGCCGACCGAGCCGGAGGCGAGACCTTGAACCATGGGCGCCTGCCCCGCAACAACCGAAGCCTTGCGGAAGATGGGTTGCAAGACGTCCGGGGGACGTCTGTTCTGCAACGACCGAAGCGGAGCGGAGACCTTGGACCCATGGGGACAAGGTCCGCTTCCGCTTCTAAAATCAAAAAGGGCTAAGCCCTAAGGCTTAACCCTTTTTAATTTTATAATGCGGAAGATGGGACTTGAACCCACACGATTGCAATAATCACAAGATCCTTAGTCTTGCTCGTCTGCCAGTTCCGACACTTCCGCATGTATTTTGTTTTCGCCGCTTGTCTCACGCGACTTGTATATAATATCAGATTGTTTTCAAAAATGCAAGCACTTTTTTCAAAAAAATCATATTTTTTTACAGACTCTTTTCATAGCACAAAAACGGCTGCCCAAACAGGCTGCATTCACCCACTGTATCAAATCCAAATACTGCATACGAGCGCAGAGCCTTCACATTGAGCTTGTTGACTAAAAAATGCACACTTTTGTATCCTCTCCTTGCGAGCTCTTCCATCCCAAATACCAGCATTTGTCTCGCAATTTTCTGATTCTGAAAATCCGGATGAACCGCAAGTCTTGAAAGCTCAGCCCCGGGTGCCAGTTTATGGCTCCAGCAATCAAGCCTCTCCACCTGTGGATCATCATCAATTGAAATCGCTGCGATAATTCTGTCCTCTTTTCTTACGGCATCAGCATTAATCTCCTGCCCATCAATCATTACAAACAAAGATTCTCTACCAAGATCAAACTCAATCTCCTTCATTCCCGGATAAGAATCGTCCCATGGACAAAACTCCCTGCCTAGCTGTATCTTATACAATTTTAAAATTTCTTCTTTATTTTCTTCTGTAGCTGCTACTATTTTTCTCATTCTGTTTCTCATTTCCAACTAAATATAATGGACAAAAGGATTCAACCTTGCAAGCTTGAAGTTTGTACTCTAATAAACATGAAACTACCTTCTTATAAATGAAAAATCATATACATTTCTGAACTTTTGCGTTACTCTCTGATTGTGTGTATAACAATTATAATCACTAAAACCATCCAATACACATCCGAAAAACATCCAAAAAAGAATAACAATCCCCATACAAGAATAATTATGCCAAACATCAAATTATGCCATAATAAAAGAATTCTACTGCATGTAATGTTATAAAAAACGGACAGATAATCTACTGCCCATTTCTATGCTCATTTAGCAACAATATATTCCATTTCTTCGTTTTTAGAAAGAATATCTAAAAGCCTGAACACCGGTCCTGTTGGATGTGTTCTACCGCCTTCCCATGCTTCCACTGTTTTAATCGAAACTCCCATATATGAAGCAAATACACTTTGAGTCATCCCCGCCTTTGTCCTAATATCACGTATTTCTTTTCCACTATACTCTTTGACCGGCAAAATCATATATGTTTTTACTCTACCCGCTCCATATCCTTTCTCATAAGCTATAGCTTCCTCGAGTCCTTCTTTTAAATCCTCAAATAATGAACTCATAGAAAAATCACCTCCTATTTTTAGCAGCTTCCTCTCTCAACGATTTAACTAATTTCTTTAAAACGCTTTTTTCTTCCTCTGTAAGATTTTCCTGACTCTTTTTTTGGAATGCTGTAATCAGATATATTACTTCATACTCCGCAAAATCAGTATAACAAACTCGTACGCTACCACTTTTACCTCTATTCTGAAGTGGAAATCTGACCTTGCGAATTCCACCAGTTCCTTCCATTATAGGTCCTGACACAGGATCTTTAAGTAACATTATCTGAAGCGCTCGTAATTCATCCTCACCTAATCCAATCTCTTTCCATCTTTTTGAAAACAACGGAACCTCAATAAAAGTTCTTGTCATTTGTAATTTTCCCTTCTCTTTTTAACTATATTACACCCTATATTATAGGGTGTCAACACAATTCATCTTTATATATGCCATCCCTCCATTACTTCCGATTTTCTCTACTAACGCCAATAAGTAATATTACTTAATCTCAAAAAATTCACTACAAGCATCCCTTAATTCTTTTGGAGCTTTCTTTTCACCAATTCCAACAACTTTCTTACCTTGTCTTCTTAATTCTTTAACAGTATCCGTATAACCTTTGTCAGATGTCGCAATGCAAACCACATCGACCGATTTATTATTTTTTATTTCTTGGTTTACATCTTTTTTTATTTTATTATCAACTTTATCTTTTTCTGGATTACCACACAATCTAATATCTTTAATATCCAGTTTTTTTGCCTTATCTGACCAAGATTTTGTACACTCATCTTTTTGCAATCCATACACTTTTTCTGTTCCTAATACTCCTTGTTTATTTGCAATTTTCTGAATTTGTTCTGCCTTTTTTGAACTAATATTTTCTCCATCAATAAATAACGCTGCATTCACCTTTTTTCTCGTACTATTACTTTTCGTTTGAATGGTTTTCTTCTTTTTCTTACTCTTATTTTCAGTGAATGAATTATTTCTGCTACAGCTTTCTACTTCATCCCAAAAATAAGGATTATGTTCCATTTCCCAATATAATTCAGCATCGTCTCCCATGTCCATACCTCCTAAATACAAAACATTTATTTACTTCTTTATCACATCCATCCTTGTTTTCCTTATGACATTTTTCTAAATCTTATCTTGCCACATCTCCGATCAGAATACAACCACCCTCTTTTAATAATGTTTTTAATAATTGAATAAATTGAATTTTCGCATCATCTGTTAGGTGATGTAAGGAATACGTTGCAATAATAAAATCATATGCATTGTAGCATTTTTGTAAATGGAGATTGATTCATCTAAAATTATTTTATTGTCGACTGTATTTTACTGCTTTCACGACTGTCTCAATGCAATTAATTGTTAATGCCAAAATGATGATTGAGAGAAATACCTTATTATAGTGTATAAAAACATGTGAAATACCTTCTGCATCCGTTCCAAGTAACTGCTCAATACCATCAAAAAATCCACTATTCATAATCCTATCATTTAACAGCCAAATGCTTGTTAATACTCCATCAATAATATTGGTGATAATGGTAACAAGCATCACCCTTTTGGTATAGCTGCCATCAATAAGTCTCACACTGTCCCTTGTAACACCCAAAATTCCAAATGCAAGAATGAAATACCATGTTTGTCTGATATATTCTAAATTAAAAAGTGGTTCATACACACCTACCCCATTTTTTACAAATGCAATGCATAAAATCTGTGGGCATACAAGAAATACAAGAGTGAAGATAACCGAAAAAACAATTCCTACAATCGCATCTACTTTTGAAATCCTATTAGACTTTTGTGGAACAGGAGGCAAATTATCTATTCCATCATTTAACCCATCCACCTTAATTCCTTTTTTATAAAAGAATGCAAATAATAATGTCACAAATGCAAATCCTGTCAATATACCGCCAAAAATCCCACCGATGGTTCTATAGATAGCTATATACCAGATTGTATGCGATGTTAATGCTGCCATAATTTGGGCAAGTAACATTCCTCCACTGATGCACACTGTCACAATTTTCAATACATACACATATAAACTGTAATACGGCTGTCCAATCAAACAATCCTGTGTTTCACCTTTATATTTCGAAGCTAACTCATTCGGGGTTCCCAGTTCCGTTAAAACAACTTTGATATCACGCTCCGTTGGAGTAACATCCTCACATCGTTCCTCCAACATATCTTGTATGATCGTCTCTAATTCCGCCGCCACGTCTTTTTTCATGGCGGATTTCATATGTTTTGTAACTGCATAAATGTATCTGTCGATCAAATCATTTTTTACCATTTATTCTTCCTCCATTAAAACATTGATTGACTGTGAAAATTTTTTCCAGTGTTCTTTAATTTTTTTATAAACCAGCTTCCCATCTTCTGTGATGATATAATATTTTCTTGGCTTCGTTGCCTCAGTTTCCCATTCACTTTTTAGCAGACCTTGACTCTCTAGTCTTCTCAGTAGAGGATATAATGTATTGCCTTCTATCGAAATACCTTTTCCTTCTAATTCCTTTACCAATGAATATCCATACATTGGTTTATTTAGTTGTGCTAACACTACCATGATGAGTGTGCCCCGTCTGAATTCTAAAATTAATCCTGAAACAATTTCATCACAATTCATCAAATCTCCTCCCTTCAGTATCCTTTATTTAAATCCACTGTGTTTATTGCACTGTATTGTGTGTTGCACACTATGTGTTTAACATAGTATACTGTGTATCACACATCATGTCAACAAGTTTATCCTTTGCATTTTAATTTTTGCATATTATACCCTATATTATAGGGTGTCAACACAATTCATGTCCTCCTTACATTTAATACAATAACGCTGAAAAAATGTGGTGTCAGTGACGGGAATAGCCAAGGATTTTGATATGTGATTAGCGATAGTGTAGATAAAACAAAAAGGACAGTGTCCTCTCAACACTGTCCTCCCTAATTTACATGATTGAATTTTCATAATCTTGTAATTCGTGATATATACCTTCTATGATGACCCTACTTCCAGCCACTCTATAAACCAATAAATATCTATGCTTTGCAAAACTTATTTATCATATTGCTTTTCTGCCAACTCTGAAAGTTCTACATCAAACTTCTCATTTTCTTATTTCACCAGCATCTCATATGTAACCCCATACTTCTGCGCAATCTCGCTTGCATAGGATTTCCCTTCCGGAGGCGCCACTTCAACCTGATAGGAGCGCTCTGTCCCCTTCATGTGCACGATCATGGAAAACGCTTCCCCATCTGTGTGCTCTGCCTTCTGCTGCTCTTCATTCATTTCCTCCACATCAAATGCCAGCTTATGCATATGTGTATTATAAATGGTCCTCATTCCCTTATGTAAAATTGCCCTGACACTGTCCTTGGCAATGTAGTATCCTTCTTCAAACGAAGTGGTAGAAAATGATTCATTCATCAAAAGCAGACTCCTGCTGTCAGCCTCCTCATAGATTGCCTTAAAACGCTTACATTCTTCCCCAAGCCTTCCTAAATCCAATGTCTTGTCCTCATCTGCCGGGAAATGGGTGTAAATACCTGTAACAGGTGAAAATGTAAATGCTTTTCCCGGAATATATATGCCACCCTGCGCCAACACAAACAACTGCCCAACAGCCTGTGTAATTGTTGTCTTTCCACCTCGGTTGGCACCTGTTAAGATATACACTCTCCTATTCCGGTCGAAATCCATATCATTCGGTACAATATTCCCGGACTCCTCTGTCTCAAAAACAGCAAGCTTTAAATTGTAAATTCCACGTGCCTGCATCATATACGGATCAGATTCATTTTCTCCCTCTTTATATACAGAAGCTTTAGCAAAGGTAAAGCCCTGTTCCTGCAATTTTTGAATGTACTCCGCCCATTTGATATAGTAGAGCAGCTCCGGAATCAAGTCTGTCATGTCGGTAATGGTAATAGAAACATATTTGTTCAGTACTTCTCTGACTCTTTTCACCATATGTGAAATCATATGGTTGACGATTCGGTCTGTATAACGAGTCACATCCTTTGCCTGATCTCCCTCGGGAAGCTTCACAATGCCACCCCGGCTTTCCGACCGCATAACAGCTGTATCCATCACCTTCTGCATATGAGTGCTAATCACCGCATCTGCATTCACATCAAACGGTTGAAATTTGAAATTCTTTTTCCATATGGTATCCTCATTGATCCGATCCTTTGACGCAATATGGTCATAAAAATTGCCCAGGATTCCGGACTTGGTAAAATATTTGCTGTTTACAGATATCAGACCGATTCCGTCCGCTTCAAAGCGGTCATTCAAGTTAATACCTACCGTAATGCTCTTAAGCTGTGAAGTGTCCATTTTCAGTTCTGAGATATCTTTTTTCAGTTCTGCAAATCCGTTGTCCGCATAGATTTTCTCCACATAGGCTTTTAAACCCAGAAAGCCTGCGGAGTGAATATCCGAAGCTGCCAGACATGTATGAATCGCATCCACACACTTGATATAATCATTAAGCTCGTCCAGCCGATGCAAAAGATCCCAGATGCAGGCACTCTCATCATATTCCCGGTTAAAGCTACCGTACTCCCTCAGAAAGCTGATGCGCTCGAGTATTTCCATAAGGTCATCACGCATTTTTTTCTGTTGAAGGACATCCTCGAAAATATCGCAGCGGTACTGCGTCACCGCCGGATCTGCATACATACGCGCCATCACGTTTTGAATGTAGTTCTGCTCCCGCTCCTTTGCTGACAGCTTTTTACAGATTTGATCCATCCCCAGATCATGCATAGTCACATCACTCAAGGTCCGGTATTGTGCATTTGTATCCGGGTATAATAAACTGTATTTTTTCTGACTCATAAGCTTGTCCTCTCCTTCTGATCTAATATGCAATTTTGAACGAAATCCGTATAATGTAGCTTCCCCCATTTTAACACGGAAGATAGAGTGCAGAGCGGAGACCTTGAACCACGGGCGCCTGCTCTACCACAACCGAAGCCATGCGGAAGATGGGTTGCAAGACGTCTGGGGACGTCTGTTCTGCAACGACCGTAGCGGAGCGGAGACCTTGGACCCATGGGCGCCTGCCACGCAACAACCGAAGCCTTGCGGAAGACGGGTTGCAAGACGTCCGGGGGGACGTCTGTTCTGCAACGACCGAGCCGGAGGCGAGACCTTGAACCATGGGCACCTGCCCCACAACAATCGGAGCCATGCGGAAGATGGGGCGCAAGACATCCGGGGGATGTCTGCTCTGCGCCGACCGGAGCGGAGCGGAGACCTTGGACCCATGGGGACAAGGTCCGCTTCCGCTTCTAAAATCAAAAAGGGCTAAGCCCTAAGGCTTAACCCTTTTTAATTTTATAATGCGGAAGATGGGACTTGAACCCACACGATTGCAATAATCACAAGATCCTTAGTCTTGCTCGTCTGCCAGTTCCGACACTTCCGCATATATTTGATTTTCTGTCGCTTGTCTCACGCGACTTTGATATAATATCAAATCAAACCAAATATGTCAACACTTATTTTTATTTTTATATATTTTTTTCATTTATTATGCATTTAAGCTAGTCCAGCCCCGCCTTTTTCCTCATAAAAACTCACACAAATCAATCCTCATATCTAATAACAAACAAATAAAAGTCTTTCTTATCGAGAATACATGTCTCCTGAAGCAGACGGTATTCGACACGCAGCCTGATTTGTTTCTTCACAAACCCAATCTCATTTGAATACATGACTATGATTCCGCCGGATACCAAATGCTCTGCGGCCTTGTCGAAAAACCTCTCGTAAAAAAGCTCCATCTCCGCCTTGGTCTGTCGGTTACGAACCGGCATATCCGTAATCAGCTCATCAAATTTGTAGTCATGTCTGAAATCAAAGAAATCCCTGTGTATAAAATTAATTCTTGTTTTGGCAAACGCAGCATTCTCTCTACCCATAGTGATTGCATCTCCATAGGTATCTGTAGCATATATCTCGCGTGCCGGGACTAAATGTGCGCGCTCTATAAGCAGTGTACCAACTCCGCAGAACGGATCCATGATCTGTGCCTCTTCCTTAAGATACGGCTTTGCAAGTGAAACAATAAGTGCCGCTTGTGACGGATGCATCGACGTAGGAAGCACATTCTTTCTGTACGCAAATCTATTATCCTGTATAGAACATAATCTCATGCAGACAAAAAAATTGTCATTTTTTGTCGGTATGAGCTTAATCACCACGTCGTAATCATTTGGTGAATTGATCATCCTGCCCGCAAAATGCATATCGATAGCTTTCGCAAGCCTGCTCTGGTACGCCGCATCTGCCGTACTCTCAATACGATAGTAAAACGGACCATCCTCACGGTGCATGCGTCTTAATATATCATACATATCTGACTCTGCAAGAAGTGCGGCTGCTTTCTGTGCATCCTTTGGCAGAAGCGATGATGCATGTATGGTAAAGTACATTTTTCTGAATGTGCGCACCTGCATGATAAGAGGTATATTGTCAGTCTTTACAAGCACTCCAAGCGGATGCAGCTTTGTATCCTTAACCGGTATCTGACGTCGTACCACCTCTCTGTGAAGGCGGTTTGTCATCAGAAGCAGCTCAGCCTTTACTCCCTCGAGCACAGGTGTATGGTGCTTTATCCCATTATATTTAATCAGGATTTTATTTATCTCGTTTAATTCTTCCTCAATATGCTTCCTATTTTCAGCTGTGACTGTCATATGCTCAAGCTCTTTTGCACGCTCCATAAGCTGTGGCAAGAGCTCTTTGCAGTCCAGCTGTGACAGCGCCGCCAGATATGAGCCCTTTACAAAGCGCATCTGTTCAGCCTCGTATGCTTTAAAAACCTCATCAGAAAGCTGCGACATATGAAGATCTCCTATCAGAAGCGCTGCGTTCTTTCTGGTTTTTGCATCTTCTGCTCCCATAAACGACACAAGCAGCTCATCTTCTCCTGCAAGCAGCCTTAGAGCCTCTGCTAATGCATTTTCATCTTTAATCTCCTGTCTGAGGCTGCTCAGATTCTGACGTACATTCTCTTTTTTTAACAGATTTCCGATAATTTCCTTCATTTTTTAAATCATCCTTTAATTTATTGTATATTATCAGTTTTGGCTTGCCTCTTCCTTTGGCACACCATTTTCTTCGATGTATGTATCCAGATCCCTGTGAAACTGCTCCCACGCATCCTCATGCTCCACGAAGTATAGCGGACACTTCTTGCCTGTCACATCGTAGTGCCTTATTACATCATCAGCACTCAGATCATACCGCCCCATAAGCCATGTGGTGAGCTCTATGAGCGACTGGTATGTGCTGTCGTTGAACTTTCCTGTCTCATCCTCTATACAGCACTCTATCGATATTGTGTCACTGTTTCTGTTATTAGATGCATACGATATCTCATTGCAAGGTATGCACTGCACTATCTCACCCTCTAATCCTATAACAAAGTGTGAGCTTGCTTTGGTCTTTTTGGTCTCTGCCAGGCCATTGAAATAGTCTCTGTTTTGTCTGGCTGACGTACCCGGATTTGCTGTATAATGGACAACTATACCGTTTACTTTCTCTAGTGCCTTCTGTGGTCTGGAATACGGATTGGGTGTCAGCAGCTGTACATCAAGCTTTGGCTGTATAGGATTGTAAAGAGTACTGGTCACCTCTGCCTTTACTTCTTCCTGCTTTGCCTTTTTGCCCCTTAAAGCTACAACTATGATTATCGTTGCAATTATAAGTATTATCACGCCTATAACAATGCCATTGCCAATAAGCTGCTTTCTTCTGACCTGGGCGCGGTGTCTCTTTCTATATTCTTCGCGCTTTCTCTGTCTTATCTTTTCATACTCGTCCATTTAATTATCCCCGGTTATCTCTTTTGTTTGCTTTTATATATCTATTCCAAGCTTTTATAAACATTTGCATATATTAAAAATATTTTAGCACAAATCGTCTTATTATGCCACATAAAATAGTATGTAAAACAATACAAAAGCACCAGATATTACGACGTAACATAATACCCGGTGCTTTATTATAAATGCATATTCTTATTATTAATCACATTTAATCTCGTGAACCCATCCATCCGGTCCATCAATATGGCCCATCTGAATGCCTGTAAGTGTGTCACGAAGCTTCTTTGTGACAGGTCCCATCTCATCCATACCGCTTGGGAAGCAGATTTCCTTGCCGTGGTCTACAATCTTTCCTACCGGTGAGATTACTGCTGCTGTTCCGCAAAGTCCACACTCAGCAAAATCCTTTACCTCATCAAAGAGCACCTCTCTGTGCTCAACCTTGAGTCCTAAGTACTTCTCTGCAACTACCATCAGTGAACGGCGTGTGATTGATGGCAGGATGCTGTCTGATTTAGGTGTAACAAATGTGCCATCCTTTGTGATAAAGATGAAGTTTGCACCACCTGTCTCCTCTACCTTTGTACGTGTTGCAGGATCGAGGTACATATTCTCTGCAAAGCCCTGTGCGTGTGCATCTACAATGGCATGAAGACTCATTGCATAGTTGAGTCCTGCCTTGATATGTCCTGTTCCGTGAGGTGCTGCTCTATCAAAGTCTGATACACGGATTGTGATTGGCTTTGCGCCACCCTTGAAGTATGGTCCTACAGGTGTTACAAGGATTCTGAACTGATACTCATCAGCAGGCTTTACACCGATTACTGCATTTGTTCCCATAATGTATGGTCTGATATAGAGTGTAGCACCTGAGCCGTATGGTGGAACCCATGCAGCATTTGCCTTTACTACTTCCTCAACTGCCTTTACAAATCTATCCTCCGGGAATACAGGCATCTCAAGTCTCTCACATGAATCCTTAAGACGCTGTGCGTTTAAGTCAGGTCTGAAGCAGACAATTCTGCCATCCTCTGTTGTGTATGCCTTAAGTCCCTCGAAGCATGTCTGTGCATACTGGAATACTCCCGCACACTCATTAAGTGTCACTGTATGATCCTTTGTGAGCTGTCCATCGTCCCACTTTCCATCTTTATAATTAGAAACATAGCTGTAATCTGTTTCCTGGTAGCCAAAACTAAGGTTTGACCAATCGATATCCTTCTTTTCCATCTTTATATCCTCCGTTTCTTTACGGATCCGATATAACCTAGCGTTATCATATATCGGGTCTACTATCATTTATGCTCATTCTAGTACAATAGGAAAAAAATGTCTAGTACTATTTTTTTATAATAACCATAACTTAAGTTTCTATATAGCTTTTTTTACTATTATAAGATAAGGCCTGACTTTTTCTTACTTTTTTCAATAGCTGTATTAACCATTCCAAACGGACGCCCAAGCAGCAGTCCGATCACAAGCGATATTGCTATATTTCCGTTGTTTATATCCAGTGCTGTTTAAGCTCCCCAATAAAATACAAGGAGCCAAATGCAACATTTTTCGTATCTCTTTTCAGGTGCTTTCTTATCTCATCAACTCCTGAAAGCTCTGTTGCCTTAACTCCCTCTTTTCTGATAAAATCAGCAAGGTGCGATGCCTGCAGTGCCCTGTCTGAATCCGGTGTCACTGTATAAAACTCCTCAGCAAGAGGTAAAATCTCACGTATCATCACATCATAGTCCTTATCAGCCATGACTCCCATGAAAAAGCAAAATTTCTCACCCGGATACATCTGCATAAGGCTTTCCTTAAGCGCATCAACTCCATTGCTGTTGTGTGCTCCGTCCACTAGCAGAAACGGCTCCTTTGATACTATCTCCATGCGTCCCGGCCACACAGCTTCTTCAAGAGCGCTTTTTATCCTTTTATTCAGGTCTGTTTCCTCTCTCTTTGGCTCTGTCTTATCATATTGCATTTCATATTCCGGCCCGCCATAGCGCTTTCCCAGCACATACCGCGCTGCAAGCTCTGCCGCTGCTGCATTCTCCCACTGAAATGTGCCACAAAGCCTCAGTGCGTAGCCGCTGCAGCGTGCTATATCGCTTTGCTCCACAGTGATTATCCGTGCATGCTTTTTTTGCGCTTCCTGCTCGATCACCTGCATGGCACGTTTATCCTGCTGTTCCACCACCACTGTACCGTTTTCCTTTATGATACCGGCCTTCTCAGCCGCTATATCCGCTATATCACTGCCAAGGATAGCCATATGGTCATAGCCTATCTTTGTAATAACGGCACATTGCGGTGTGCCGATTGCGTTTGTCGAGTCAAGCCTGCCTCCGAGCCCTGTCTCAATGACCATATAATCGCACTGCTGCTCCTCAAAGTACAAAAGAGCCATGGCAAGGCAATAGTCAAACATCGTAAGTCCTATGCCAAAATCTATATCAAGCAGATAGTTTCCAAGCCGTGTGACATCCTCCTTAGGTATCATACGCCCATCAACCGTGATGCGCTCCTCAAAATCTACCAGATGCGGTGATACAAACGTGCCTACCCTCATATGCTCTTTTTTTAATATACTAGAAAAAAAAGCGCACACCGAGCCTTTTCCATTGGTGCCTGCCACATGGATATACGGTATTATGCGCTTTTGCTTTCCTTTTTCTCTCAGCACCTTTATGACCTGTGCTGTCACCACCACTCCCGGCTCATTGCCGAAACGGCGTGTGTTTTCTATTTTGTTTAAAACCTGTGTGTAATCTAAATTTCCCATGCCATCATTATAATATATCCGGCCGATAAAATAAAGACCATATCCTTATACTGCTATAATAATGCCCCCGTCATTTGCATACATGCTTGAGATGCCGGCAGTATCCACAATGACAATCTTCTTAAATCTGGCAAGCTTCTCAAGGCAAGCCTTCACATACTGTGCACGCTCCGGGCAGTTGCAGTGTGAAATTGCAAGAATCCTGTGCTCACAGTCCTTTGTGGCAGCCACAACATCCTCTACCATCTTGGCAAGTGCTCTCTTCATGCCTCTGGCCTGGCCAAGCTGCTGGATTGAGCCCTCATCGGTTGAACCCATGACAGGCTTTATGTTTAAAGTGCTGGCCACAAAAGCCTTCAGGTTGCTTAATCGTCCTGCCTTTCTTAATGTATCAAGTGTCTCAAGCACAAAGAATGTATTCATGGAAGAAATATACTCCTCTGTCTGCTTTACAACCTCATCAAACGAAAGTCCACTCTCTTCAAGCTCCTGCACCTTCATACCGATTAGTGTCTCGCCGATAGATGCTGAGCAGGAATTGAATACATAGATTTGCTTGCCACAGTCCTCATGCTCCTCGTTGTACAGATTGACTGCTAAAACAGCGCTGTTATATGAGCCGCTGAGCTTGCCCGAAAGTGTGACAACATATACATGGTCAGCCTCTCCCTCAAAAGCCTGCATGTACTCCTCAGGCGAAGGGCATGACGACTTTGGCCCCTTTACGCTCTCCTTTACTCTTCTTAAGAAATCGTGCTGGTCAAAGCTCTCATCATCACGAATCCTGTATCCGTCAACATCAAGCTCGAGTGCCACATTGCAAAAATGTCCATCCTTCTTAAGGCTATCTGTGAGCTCACCACAGCTATCTATTATAATCTTATACATATCTATTCCTCCTGCACTATATGATAATAAAAGTTTAAATTACTTTTTTAAAAGTTATTTCATTCCGTAACAAGTAGTTTTCATTACTACGTCATATTAGCACGAAAACTAAACTTATGCAAGAGGTTTCTGTATTTATTTTCCCATAATGGTTATCTGCCCTTTAATGGTACCCGAAAAAGGCCGTCACACAGTCGCTTAAGGCTTTCATGTCACGTACTCCCATAAGCTCACAGGCTGAGTGCATTGCAAGAATAGGTATACCAATATCCACCGTCTTTACCGGCAAAAGCGTACCTGCAATCGAGCCCAGTGTGCTGCCACCGCGGCTGTCCGAACGGTTCACAAAGCGCTGGTAAGGTATGCCCTTTTCATCACACAGCTGACATAGAATAGCGATAGCCTGTGCATCCGTAGCATATGACTGCGAGCACGCCTGCTTGATACAAAAGCCTTTTCCCATGACAGGCTTATTTGTGATATCCATCTTTTCCTTTTTATTAGGATGAAGCGCATGAGCCACATCGACAGACAAAAGCATGGCATCATATATGCTCTCATCTATTTCATTTTCTGAAAGGTCCATATTTCTTAAAATACGTCTGAGCATATCGTGAAGCATTATAGAGGCCGCGCCCTGCTTACTGCTGCTGCCAATTTCCTCATGATCAAAAAGTGCTATGATATTTATTCCATCAGCTCTGTTTCCATCCTCTATGGCATCAAGAAGTGCCCTGCAGGATGACTGGTTGTCGATTCTGGGCGATGAAATCATGGTGTCATTCACACCGACAAAGCAAGGCTCCTCCATACAAAATGTATTGAGCTCAAAGTCTATGATATCGCTCTTTTCCACAGACAGCTCTCTAGCCAGAAAGCTAAGGAAATAATCCGTGGTCCTTTCATCCTCAGGTATTGAATCAAGCACCGGCATCAGATCCACCTGATTATTTATCCCGACACCCTTATTCACATCCCTGTTCATATGAATGGCAAGATTTGGAATAATCATGACAGGCTTTTTAGACCTATATAGCACCATACGCGGATTGAACACATCCTCACTCTTTATAGCCACGCGCCCTGCCACTCCGAGAGGTCTGTCAAACCATGTGTTTAAAATCGGTCCTCCATACACCTCTACATTAACCTGTGCATATGAGTTTGTCATAAAATCCGGATTTGGCTTTATGCGAAGATATGGATAGTCTGTGTGAGCTGCCGCTATTCGCACCATATCCTTTTTGTTGTAGCCGCTTCCTACAGTAAACGCAAACATGGTCGTATCATGGTGATTTAAGACATACCTGCCACCGCGCACAAGCTTCCAGTCACCTGTATAATCTATCTCCTCAAATCCGTTTTCCAAAAGCTCCTGCTTTGCAGCCTTCACACACTCGCATGGTGAAACAGCCGCTTTTAGTAAATCAAATAATTTTTCCTGTTTCATGGATTGCCTCCTGTTTTCATTGCATAACGCATTTATTCTACCACGGACTTTACAATTATTCCAGTTGAACAGGCTTTATTTTTATGGCTATTTTTATGGCATAATCCGTGAATCTGATGTATGATATAATAATCGATAGCTATTCAAAACCACTTAGAACAATCATTCGCTGTCACATACAATGTGGAAAATGAGGAGAATTTATGATATCAATTGAACTGACAGACACAAAGGACTTTATGAACAAGCTGCTTCGCACGGAAATCTTTGACAACTTCCTGCTCCAGGAGGCCGTCATCACAAAGGCAGCCTCATACGTCATAGACGGTCACCTGCAAAAGGGCTTTTACAGCTCCACAGAGCTTGAGGAAAATGGTATAGCTGGCTATAGCATACTCCCATTTAGGATGCTTCGCACAAACTGCTTTGACCTGATAAAGGGCAGACAGACTCCATCGTCATTCAAGTTTGTCTTTCTGCTTTCACCCGAAAACATGGAGCACACCCTAAGCAGTCTGCACTCTGCTTTCACAGTGTCCGATATCAGTGGTTTTTTCATAAATATCAGGTATCAGAACAAACTTCTGACTCTGACAACCGGAATATCCTACAATATTTTTTCAGCGGATAAGACCTTAGACAGTGAATGGGATAAGCTTGTAATGAAATTTTTAGCAAATAATGACATAAACTTTAAAGAACTTTGACTTTATTGCTTTACATCTTAAACCTGTTATGCTATTCTAACGTTAGTTGCGTAAGCAGCATTATTATTATTTGGAGGTACTTTCGATGAGCAAAGGTACAGTAAAATGGTTCAACAACCAAAAAGGTTACGGATTCATCACAGCCGAGGACGGAAAGGATGTATTCGTACATTTCTCAGGACTTAACATGGAGGGCTTCAAAACTCTCGAGGAAGGTGCATCAGTAGAGTTCGATATCACTGATGGCGCTAAAGGTCCACAGGCCGTTAACGTTGAGGTAGTTAAATAATTTTGACCACTCAGGCAATCTAGTTTCTATGTACCTTTTTCTTTATTATATATTTAGGTAAGATGATAGTTACAAAAATGTTAATTGGGGAATAAGATATAAGAATCATGATTAAAAAAGAAGAGTTCATTTTGAACTCTTCTTTTTTGTGCTTTTTTATTATTTTGGTGCTTTTAGTTGTTTACACGATGATGAGACATCGGTGAGCTTGTGGTGAGTGGTAAAAACGTGTAACCGTTCGCCTGTCCCCACTGGATGATCTGCTCGACCGCATTGACACTGAAATCCTTTATGTCGTGCTGCAATACAACTGATACGTTGTGGCTCTGTACTCCTGAAATGACATTCTGCACTACCTGTTCCGTGCTGATTGGCTTGCTGTTTGCATCTCCGCTCGATACATTCCAGTCACAGTATAAAAGCCCTCTTGCTGTCACATCATTTACGAGCTGTGTCATAATGCCCGGACAGTAATCCTTGCTCACAGTATTTGACGAGCCACCCGGGAATCTGATGATTGACGCATCATTTCCTGTCTGTGCCTTTATGATACTGTTCATCTGCTCAAGGTCATCAAAGAATGCCTGCTCGCTTGTATATATCTGGTTGTATTTGTGGCTTGCAGAGTGGATAGCCACTGTATGTCCTCTCTTTGCCTCCTCTGCTATCAGGTTCTGATAGTCAGGATGAGTATTTGTAACAAAGAAGGTGACCTTTACATTGTATTTATCAAGTAAATCTAAAAGTCCCTGTGTATACTTTCCGGGACCATCGTCAAAGGTAAGATAAATAATCTTGTTGCCCGGGTTTACCGTGTCTGCCGTGGCAACCGGATCATACACACTGACCACTCTTGTAGCTGTAGCCTTATTGCCTGATGAATCTGAGACCTCATAGGTCACAGTATACTTTCCTGCCTTATCCTTATCTACCTTATCTCCTGATACCTTAACACTATCTGTGATGTCTCCGTCACAATTGTCTGTTGCCGTGTATCCCGGATCTTTGTACTTATCACCTTTTTTTACAGACATAAAATCATCACCCGAAAGCTTTATCTGCGGTGCAGTGGTATCTGTGACATGCACAGTCCTTTTGACCTCGATCTCATTCTTTGACGAGTCAGCGACACTGTACTTTATCTCATAGTCTCCCGGCTTTGAAGTATCGACAGCTCCTGTGACAGATACCTTGTCTGTCAGATCCCCATCATAGTTGTCTGTTGCCGTATATCCCGGGTCACTGAACTCGCTGCCTGCCTCTACAGTCATCTCTGCATCGCCATTTAATGCAATCTCCGGAGCCTTCTTATCCCTCACCTCAACCTTGATGGTCTGTGTCGCTGTTTTTTTACCGTATTGAGCAGTTACTTTTATCTCGTATGAACCTGTCTTTGCCACATCGACATTACTGTCTATAGTGCATTTTATCTCTTTTCCCTTTCGATTTATAAGCCTGCCTCTGACATACGCCTTGATTTTTGGCGGCTCAAACTTTTTGCCATACTCAACAGTAATACCGTTTTTGAACTTGCTGCTGAACTCAATATGTGAATCAAAGCATGTGATATACACTATAAACGCCACCACCAGAACTATTGCAGCCGTAAGTATGCCGATAATCATCTTTTTATTTTTGTCCATTTTTACAATCCTCTTTAGCATTTTATAATTATTCTCTCTATATTATTACTCAAACCTGATAATATTATTTCAAGCAGTATCTATTATAGCGTTAAACAATCTTTTTTGCTACTGCAAATTCCTTGAGAATTTCTTAATGTTGGCTTCATATATTTCAGTTGTGTTACAATTGTTTCTTTATCCCGAAAACCCGTGATAGAGTCGTAATATGTACTTAATTTATTTAATATCTTTGTTACTATTCAGTTCTCAATATGACTAACCACATATCTTTTTGCAGATATCCGCAATCACAAAAATCCCCCGAACAAGTCGGGGGATTTAAAAAGATTATGCTGTAACAATCATTTTATTACTGCTCCTTACGGTGCATCTCAAATGTCTCCATATGGTAGTTGGCGATGTTGTCACGAATCTTTCTGTCATCTGCTCTGCTTAAGAGATCATCACGGAACTTCTTGGTAGATACCATGTCATTGTATGAGCTTGGTCCGCCTACGCAGCCGCCCTCACATGCCATTCCCTCGATGAAGTTCTCAGGAAGCTTGCCTGCCTTCATGAGGAGAAGTGCCTTCTTACACTCTGCTGCTCCGTTTGCCTTGCAAACCTTACAATCAACATCCTCGCCTTTTTCCTTCATGCTCTCGATTACGGCTGCTGTAACTCCGCCTGAGTTTGCGAAACGCTTACCGAATACTGAGCCCTCCTGATATGAGGTATCATCAGCCTCAAGCTGTACTCCCTTTGCCTTCATAATAGCACGAATCTCGCTGAAGGTAAGTACATAGTCTGCATTGCCCTCTATCTTCTGATCATGTACCTCTGACTTCTTGGCAACACATGGTCCGATGAATACTGTAACTGCATCAGGATCCTTTGCCTTGATCATTCTTGAAACTGCACACATAGGTGAAACAGTTGTAGAAATCTTGTCAGCAAGATCAGGATAGTGCTTTCTAACCATATTTACAAATCCAGGACAGCATGATGTAACCTTCTTCTCTCCTGCCTCGTATGCCTCAAGCCACTCGTCAGCCTCGTATGCTGCTGTCATATCTCCTCCGAGTGCTACCTCAACAAAACCGTTGAAGCCAACTGCCTGCATAGCCTTCTTCCAGCTGTTCATAGTGATGTTTACACCAAACTGTCCCTCTGCTGCTGGTGCAACCATAGCGTATACATGCTTGTTCTCTGACTTGATTGCATCGATTACATCTACGATGTATGTCTTTGATCCGATAGCTCCGAATGGACAGCTGTGGATACACTTACCACATCTGATACATTTGCTCTCATCAATCACTGAAATGCCGTACTCATTGTATGTAATGGCATTTACAGGGCAAGAGAACTTACATGGTCTCTTTAAATGAGCGATAGCGTTGTAAGGACATGCCTGTGCACAGCGTCCACACTCCTTACACTTCTGTGGGTCGATATGTGAACGGAGACGTCCTGCCTCGATTGCTCCAAACTTACATGCATTGATACAAGCCTTGCCAAGACAGTTCTGACAGTTCTCAGTAACTGTGTAGCTTGAAATCGGACAATCCTCACATGCTGAGCTGATTACCTGGATGATATTGCCGTCATCGTTTGCGCTTGGTGCTTTACCCTCTGCAAGTCTGACACGTTGACGGATGATTTCTCTCTCCTTGTAGATACAGCAACGGAACTGAGGTGTCGGTCCCGGAATAAGTGTAAATGGGATGTCATCTCTGATCTCATCGAGGTTACCTGCAAATGCAGCCTTTGCGACCTCAAGCAAAACTGCATGTTTGATTTTGATTACGTTTTCGTCAGCGTACATATTATCTCCTTTTCCTTAAAATAATGTATATTTTGTTACCTAATTAATTACATACTTAGAAGAATCATTATACCATATGACACTTCCCATATCACATGACCTGATTCCTCTAAAAAAATGCTCCTAGTACAGTATTTATCTACTAGGAACATTTTACAAAATTTTTTAAACTTTTTCTACCCTTGTATTCATCAAAATACAAAGAATTGTTATTTTTTTCACAATAGCAGCGATTTCAATAAGAATTACTCATGGCGCAGTGCATCAATAGGGTTTAGGTTCGCTGCCTTGTATGAAGGAAGCATACCGAATATGATTCCGATCGCCATGGAAAAAAGCACCGCAAGTATAGCTGCTGCCAGACTTATCGCTGTCGGCGTGCCGTTTAGCATTGAGATGACCTTAGAGAGTATCACTCCGACCAGCACTCCGACCAGACCTCCAAGACTTGTGAGAACAACTGCCTCTGTGAGGAACTGTCCAAGTATTGCTCCCTTTCCCGCTCCGATTGCCTTTTTAAGTCCTATCTCTGAGGTACGCTCTGTGACTGACACAAGCATGATATTCATGACACCGATACCACCAACCAGCAGTGATATTCCGGCTATCCATATGAGCATCATATTGGTTGACTGGCTGAGCTGCTGTATCTGCTTTGCCTGCTCCTGTAAATCCTGTGCCTTGTAGGTCACATCAGAGCCGTCTGTGACATTTAAATTGCTGTTAAGTATCTCCTCAGCAGCCTTTCCCACTGTAGCCATGGTATCCGTGCTGTCTGCCTTAAGCAAAAGGTTCTGCGGCTCATCGTAACCAAATATAACCGGCCATGTTCCGCTTGGCACAAATACATTACCCTGGCTGTCATCATAGGCATACATATAGTAATCATCAATTGAGTTTATTACCAGGTCATATCTGTCCTTTTCCGTGACTACACCGACTACTGTAAACGGATATCCCTGTATCTCTACTGTCTTGCCGAGCGCGCTCTCTCCTGAAAACAGGCTGCTCTCCACGCTCTCATCGATGAGTGCCACCCTGCGGGCCTTTGCATAGTCATTCTTTGAGAAGCCTCTGCCCTTCATGACTACATAGCTTGCAGTATCGAAATATCCATCATCGACACCTGTTATATTGCCGCCCGAAAGCGCCGTGTTCAGATAATAGACTGCATTGGAAGCCTGTCTTGTACGGTAAAGAGCTGCATTTTGCACATGGTCGAGCTCCTTTATGCTGTCAAGTGTGGCAGCCGATACCTCAGTCACTCCCGCCGGCGCCGTTTCATATGATAGATCCATATCATAGCCATCCTTCTGCAGTGTGACCTTTACATTATTACTTCCCGAACCTATGAGGTTCTTTTCTATCTGTTCGTTTGTGCCCTGAATTGTGGAAACAATCGCAATAATTGCTGCAATTCCGATGATGATTCCAAGCATGGTCAGAAACGAACGCATCTTATGTGACCAGATTCCCCTAAAGGACAATCTAATATTTTCAAGCATCTTTAATCCTCCCTGCTAAACTAATACATACCATCTTCGGATACCTTGGTTTTCTCGCCCTCCCTGACTCCATACGGGAATGCGATATAGTCATCATTTGTCAGACCTGACTTTATCTCCACATATGAGCCCCAGAGTGACTTGCCTGTTTTGACAGACTGCTTTTTGAGCTTTCCGTTATCATCCTTGTATATATATGACTGTCCGTTCTCTGTTCTGACATATGACTTGTCGATATATAGTCCGCTGTCAGAGCCCTCTGATGATGTATCTATGGTCAACTCAAGTGAATCGCCCTTTTTGAGATTCTGCGGATTCTCAATGTATGCAGTGTACTCATAAAATGAGGAGTTTGGATTGCTGTCTCCATAATAGTTTACGCTGTCTGACGGCACATTGCTTATCTCGGATATCGTGCCCTCATAGGTATCACCTGTCATGTAGTTGACTGCTGATACGCTCTGTCCTACCTTTACCGTATCCAGATCCAGCTCACCGATTGTTCCGCTGATATACAGTCCCGATGCTCCCGAAAGCTGCAGGAAAGGTGTACCGTCCTGCGGTGGATTGGCAGGATCACAGACTGTTGTCACGATTCCATCCTTCTTTGCATATACCACGCCATCCTCAAGCTCGCTCTGCAGTTCCTTTAAATCAGCCTGTGCAATTCTCTTTTGTAAATCAACATCGGCAACACTTCTGGTCTGCTCCTTTATGGCATCCTTAAGCTCATCTGCAGTGTATGTCTTTTCTTCTGCCGCGGTATCAGCTTCTGTCTGTGCGGTCTGTTCTGTGGCACTGTCTGTTTTGGTATCTGACGGCTCACTTCCTTCCGTATCATCAGAAGCATCGCCTGCTGTAGTTGTGCCTGCAAGGAAAAGCTTTATCTCATCGCTTTCATCATAGCCGCCAAGCCTATCTCCTCTTACGATAAGCTCCATATCAGGTGCATCCGCATCTCCTATTACAAACCGCGCTACGGCGCTCTTTTCTGAGAGTGTATTCAAAAGCTCCCCTGATACATATGAAGCTTCTGTACATGTAAATACATAAGGATCGTCCTCTGTACCGCTTCCTTTGGCCTCTGACAAATCAGATATCACATCATGCTGTTCATCAGGCGTTTGCTCAGGCGCAGACGGCTGTGTGTCAGGCTGTGGCTCAGGTGTAACAGGAGTCTCGGGCTGCTTTTCAACCGGTTTAGTGTTCTTTAGCTTGTCAAGCTTCTGCTTTTCCGATGCAAGCTGGTTCTCAAGACTCTGTATCTCAAGCTGCTTCATCTCAACCGAGAGCGAAAGACTCGTCACATCATATGCAAGGAGCTTATCTCCGGCCTTTACCTGCTGATCCTTTGTGACATAAACCTCTGTCACCTTCTGTCCATCCTTTAAATTGATTGTCTGACATGCATCATCACACACCATTCCCCCACTGGTCATGGATGTGTAGTCGTTTGTCGTGCTGATCATCGAAACACTCATGACGGAAGCAAGCCCCTTGGAGTTCCTGTAATAAACAACTCCTGTGATGCTTCCCGCTGCAACTGCAACTACAAGGACAGCTATTATAATGATCTTAATTCTCTTTTTCTTTTTCATTACCTGCCTCCTGTCCTTCCTCTGTTATCTCGCCGTCTATGATGTGGACGATGCGCTTTGCCTGCTCGGCTACCTTTCTGTCATGTGTAATCACGACAACCGTCACACCGGACTCATTAAGGCTCTCAAAGAGCTCAAGCACCTGCTTGCCTGACTTTGAATCAAGTGCTCCCGTAGGCTCATCCGCCAGCAGAAGCTTTGGGTGATTGACCATAGCTCTCGCTATCGCCACTCGCTGCTTCTGTCCTCCCGAAAGCTGTGTTGGCTTGAAATCAGCCCTGTCTGAAAGACCTACACGCTCTAATGCCTCCATACCCATCTGCCTTCTGTCCTTTTTGCTCACACCGGCATATATGAGTGGCAGGCATACATTGTCCAGTGCACTCTCTCTCGGCATGAGCTGGAAATTCTGGAATACAAATCCAATTGTATCCCGTCTGACTTTAGTAAGCTCCTTTTCCTTAAGCTCACTGACAGGTCTGCCGTCAAGTATATATGTGCCCGATGTTGGCAGATCAAGACAGCCCACTATATTCATGAGAGTGGTCTTGCCGGAGCCCGACGGCCCCATGATTGCCACGTACTCTCCCTCCTCAATCTGGAGTGAGACATCCTTTAAAACCGGCACCACGAGCTTATCCTGGTCATAGTTTTTATAAATATGCTGGAGTTCTAGAATCATCTACTGTACCTCCGCGTCACCTGAACCGGTGGCATCTGCTGCACCTTCGTCCATTGTGCCATCATCAACAGGACCGCCCTCAGTGCCCTCAAGCATCTGGTCATCAAGAGCTTCTGTACCCATATCGTCATAGACTGAATCTTCACCGCCGCCATTTTCAACGTACTCTTCCCATGTCTGTGCCGGCTCACCCTCATATAGGTCATCAGATGCCCATACTATATAGTCATCCTTTGTAAGCCCTGACTTGATTTCATACATCATGAGATTCTCGTCATAGTCTCCAAGCTCAACCTTTGTCTTCTCAAGCTTATCCTTTTTATTAAGTGTCCATACATATGCATCATCGCCATCCTTTACGACATAGCTCTCATCAATCCAAATACCATCCTTCACCTCTGTCTGTCCGAAATCCGGCTCCACATATACATGCTGTCCTAAAAGCATGTCGCCTGTGCCTGTAAGCTGCACATAGAAGTTGTACTTTGATGCCTTCTGCTCGCTGCTTCCATCATCATACATGCCGGAATTGCTGTTATCAGTCTGAGGGTTCTCAGTATCAACCTTGCTGATGGTACCCTGCCATGTCTTTGACTCATCAACTCTCGAGCGCACTATAACTGCCTGCCCCTCTGCGAGTCCACTGTTTAAAAAGCTCTGCTCATCAATTGTGCCCTTTACCCTGTAATCACCCGTGGCAACGATTGTCATAAATGCAGTATCTGCTGTGTCTGCACTCTGATTCTCATTGATTTTCTTTACAACACCAATCATTGTGCTGTTTACAGTGGCATTTTTGATGCTCTCATCATACTTTTCTATATCTGCCTTCTTCGTGGCAATATCGTACTGAGTCTGCTTCTGCTGTGTCTGCGCCTGCTGAATCTGCAGTGTATAGTCAAGCTGCTGATCCTTTGGCGCTTCCTTCTTTTCCTTTGTGAGCTGCTCTATCTGTGCATCATAGCCGGAAAGCGTATTGTTTAAGCTCTCAAGCTCAAGCGTGGCGCTTTCCTTTTTCGCAGCAAGATCCTTTGTATCATAGGTAAAAAGAGGTGTGCCCACCTGTACCTCATCCCCCTCTGACACAAGAATATCCTTTACCGTTTTTTCACTGTCAGCCTTGATATCCATGGTATCGGCTGCTTCCACGACACCGCTGTACTTGTCAGTACTTCCCGCCTGATACATGACATCAGCGACCTTGTTTGCATAGACTCCCGATGCCTTTGCTGCATTCTTTCCCTTTGTCATTGCAATGACAACAGCTGACACAATCACTGCTATGATAAGCACAGCTGCAATCACTGAAATGATTATCTTTTTCTTTTTACTCATTTCGACCTCCCGGTTTATTATAATTAATTGATTGATTATGAATTAATCATACCAAATATATATTGCATCTGTCTTTTAAGATTTTTTTAATATTTTACTAATAAAAAATGGAGGTTAGTATGGAAATAGCATTTAGTGAGAAAATTTCTCCACAGCTGTCCGCCGCCCTGTTGTCCACCCCTTATGAGCTTGGAAAAGAGGGAGGGCTTTCAAGCGGCTATCTGCCGGAAAGTGACAGCTGGGAGGTGATAGTAAAATATGTCGGTGACATCGAAAAAATAAAAGATAAGTATCCTTCTGTACTCATCACGAGGCTGCTCGGAAACTATGCGGTGCTCGTAATTGAGAAATCACTTGTAAATACCGTTGCCCTGTGCGATGAAATCATATATATGGAAAAGCCAAAGCAGTTTAACTACGATGTGTACGAGGGCTCGCAGGCCTCATGCATCACTCCCGTACACATCAATCCATATAATCTGACCGGAAAAGGTGTGCTCGTAGGCATTATCGACTCCGGAATTTACTATGCCCATCCGGCTTTTATACAGGATGGTGTAAGCAGAATCGCCTATCTGTGGGACCAGACTGTTTCCGATGATTCCTCACACAGTGATATCATCCCTTTCGGCACCTTATATGACCGCGATACGATCACCAAAGCCATAAATGCAGAAAACAGCTTAGAAATGCAGCGCATCTGCCCAAGCATCGACATATCCGGGCACGGCACTCATGTGGCAGGGATCGCTGCCGGAAACGGAAATGGTAATGAACAAAACACAAAATACCGCGGTGTTGCTTATGAAAGCACTCTTATAATCGTAAAACTCAAAACCTCAGGCGGTGCCAGCTTTCCCACAACCACGCAGATTATGCTGGCAGTGGATTTTTGCATAAGAAAATCAATCGATATGAACATGCCTATCTCCATAAACCTAAGCTTTGGCACAAGTAACGGCTCACACAGCGGCACCTCACTGCTTGAATCATACCTGGACTATATAGCAGAAAATTACCGCTGTGCTGTCTCAGTCGGCTCAGGTAACGATGGAGCCGGCTTTGGTCATGCAAACGGCAGCTCATACCCTGCCGATGCAGAGCTTGTGATAGGCTATCCTGAGCCGGCTCTTTCCATTGATTTATGGAAAAAATACTGGGATGAGATACAGCTGCGCATTAGTGCACCAAATAATGATATGCTGGAGATTCCCGATACAATTACCAATCAGGCAAAGGGCTTTACATACAGATACAATCTCGATGGGACAGACATATATATAACAGGCGGCGGTCCCTCTCCCTACTCTCCTTTTCAGGAAATATTCATTGAACTCATGGGATCGGAATACATCTCACCCGGCATCTGGAAAATATCACTTGAACCCATATCTGTAAAGGACGGCTCATGGGATATATGGCTGCCGTCAGGTGCTCTGCGCAATGCACAGACCTCATTTATCCATGCATCGCCTGATATCACCCTGACCATCCCCTCAACCGCTCAAAATGTCATATCTGTCGGAGCCTATGACAGCCGAACAAACCGCACAGCCGCCTTTTCCGGCCGAGGCTATACCTGGGCCTTTGACAGCATAAAGCCTGATATCATTGCGCCCGGTGTAGACATTATTTCATGCTCAAACACCGGAGGCTACACTTCAAAAACAGGGACATCTATGGCTGCACCCTTTGTGACCGGTGCGGCTGCGCTTCTGATGGAATGGGGAATTGTACGTGGAAATGACCTCTATATGTATGGCGACAAGCTTAAAGCTTCTCTCATAAAAGGTGCCGGTGAAAATGTATTTACAACTGCCTCACGGGCTGTCTCTGAAAACAGTTCCAAAAACACAAAATACCCCAACCCTGTGACGGGCTGGGGTACATTGTGCTTACTGGATAGTATTCCTTAGTGGAAGGTGCTATTCGTATACATGCTTCTGATGCTTCTTTGCATCTGCCTTATTCTTTTTCTTCAATGGATGCTTTGGGTTTTTATCCATTATAATCGCTTCCTTCCGTTCGTTCTGACTACGTTATACACCTGCAATTAGCACTTGTCAAGTAAGAGTGCTATTTTTAATTAATTATTTATATTTAGCGTGAAATCTCAATCATTTTAATGTCAAAATGTCGATTTGTGTGCACAATTATTGACAGTTTGCTAAATTTAATTATTATCTCTTCATCACACTCTTTTAAACACAGTCATCGCAATTCAAAAAATACATCATTACATAGCTGCCAAATATACAAAATATGCCGCATAGCAAAGCAGCATCACCACTCCACATGGCTTTCTAAGTTCTTTATGTCTTATCGTACCGCCCCACAGGAGCACACCACACAGGATTGCCACAACTGTATCAATCACAAACCTGCTCTCAAACGGTACCGGACAAATGAGAGCTACTGTTCCGATTACAAAGAGTATATTGAAAATATTGCTGCCGACTATATTTCCAATCGCTATACCGGCATTTCCCTTGCGTGCTGCTGAAACAGATGTAACAAGCTCCGGAAGAGATGTGCCGAATGCAACGATTGTCAGTCCTATAAAGCGCTCACTCATGCCGCAGGCTCTTGCTATGGTCGTGGCACCGTTTACGACAAACTGGCTTCCAATTACGACACACACACCGCCCAGCACAATAAAGAGCAGACATTTCCATACCGGATATAGCTTTACCGACTGCTCATCACCGCTGTCATTGCCCTTTTTTGCCAGAATATACAAATAAAGCAGATATGCAATAAATAAAATCCACAGTATAACACCCTCAATGAATGTGATTTCATTGCCTGTCATTCCCATCACGAGAAGCACCGCTGTGATAAGAAGCATGTACGGTATCTCGTATTTGAAGGTGGTTTTTTGTATGGCTACATTTGTGATGAGTGCCGTCACTCCCAGGATTATAAGGATATTTAGTATATTGCTGCCGACAATATTGCCGACTGTAATCCCCGCATTACCCTTTATTCCCGCAGTGATGCTGACTGCCGCCTCCGGCAGCGACGTACCCATCGCCACAATCGTCAGTCCAATCACAAGCTGCGGAATACCAAATTTCCCGGCGAGCGCTGCTGCTCCATCCACAAACACATCCGCACCCTTCACCAGTGCTACAAAGCCTGCTATAAGCAGTAAAATTGCTACCAAAATCATAATTTTCCTCCTTCTGCTGTCCTTTTTAAGGATGCATGATTAATTGATAGATACATCTATGTCTTATCAGCAGAAGGCTTTTATATACAAAAAAGGCGACACTTCTGCTGTATAAAACAACAAAAGTCTCGCCATTTAATCACTCTCCGGATTGCTGTCATATATGTATGATATGTATGAGCAATCGTACTGACGGATAAGTAAGCACTTTCGTGCCGGCTACTCCCTTTCACTTATATACTATGATATGTCAACGCAAGGGATTCGTCAAGAGAAAGTTTTTCTTGCCTTTATCACGCTAACGTGGTAGCATGGTTACTAAATAAACTATTAAAGAGGTACTACAAATGAAAACATCAGAAATTATTGTATTTATCGTCTATCTGTTGTGCATGCTGGGTATCGGTATCTTCTTCTTCGTGAAGAACAGAAACGGCGGAGAAAAGACCTACTTCCTCGGCGGACGTGAGATGGGACCATGGGTTGCGGCACTGTCAGCCGGAGCCTCAGACATGAGTGCATGGGTACTCATGGGACTTCCTACTTCTATCTATGCACTGGGCTTAGGTCAGGTATGGATTCCTGTAGGACTTGCAATCGGCTACACTATAAGCTGGCTGCTTGAAGCACCGAGACTGAGAAAATTCTCGATTGTAGCAAACGACTCAATCACCATTCCGCAGTATCTGACCAACAGATTCCTGTCCAAATCACTTGCGCTGCAGGTGATATGTGCAATTGTGTTTTTGGTTGCATACACTATTTATGCGGCATCAAGCGTAAAGGCATGCGGTACTCTTTTCCACACTGTAATAGGAATGGATCCACAGATTGCCATGTATCTTGCAGCAGTTGTCATCGTAGGCTATACCTTCCTCGGCGGCTTCTCGGCTGTATGCTGGACCGATTTTTTCCAGGGCATGCTCGTGCTTGGTTCTATGTTTATAGCACCGATTTTTGCAGCATTTATGCTTGATACATCATCTACGTCAGCACTCCCGGGCGGTTATTTAAACCCATTCTCAAGCTGGCAGGATATCGTGTCAGGATTGGCATGGGGACTTGGTTACTTTGGTATGCCACATATCATTATCAGATTCATGTCCATCAAATCACAGAAGGATTTGAAAAAATCAGCAAAAATCGGAATCACATGGACTCTGCTTATTGTATTTTTTGCAACTTTAATCGGAGTAATCGGAAGACTTTTCCTTGGCTTTGACGAATCTATAAATGAAAACTCTCTTGTTTTCATCCAGATTGTAAGAAAGATTTTCCCGGGTGTTATCTCAGGTATACTCCTCTCAGCAGTGCTTGCCGCTTCCATGAGTACCGCAGACAGTCAGCTGCTTGCTGCTTCATCTGCTTTCTCGAGTGATGTGTACAAGCCTGTCATCAGAAAAGGTAAGGCAAGTGACAAAGAGATGATGTGGACCGGCCGTATTGTCGTTCTTGGAATCTCTGTTGCAGCACTCATCATCGCATCAAACCCTAATGCCGGCTCTATCATGGCACTTGTTTCCAATGCATGGGGTATCTTTGGAGCTGCCTTTGGACCTGCAATCATGCTCAGCCTCTTCTGGAAGCGCTTTAACTTCAAGGGTGCTGTTGCAGGAATCATAACAGGTGCTGCCGTTGATATATTGTGGTATGCATTCCTCACATCAACCGGAATCTACGAGCTGCTGCCGGGATTTGTTTTAGGACTTATCGCAGCCGTTGTTGTGACACTTTGCACAAATGAGCCTTCAAAAGAGGTTTATGAGCTCTTCGATAAGGCTCAAAAATTTGATGAGTAATTGAAATAATTAATCATTTAAAAACATAAGTAAAACCGTCGTACCCTGCCATTTACGGCCCGGTACGACGGTTTTATTTTTCTTATTTAGGTTGTGCTTTTAGAAACACTGCTATGCCTGCTCCTTTTTGCGGTTCGTAAGAGCTGCGATTGATACGCCAAGACCTGCCATTGCGATAACAAGCCACATATACATATTGCTGTCATCTGAGGTCTTTGCTGCGCCTGCAGCAGCTGCTTTAGTACCTGCATTGGTATTTACCTTTACAAAGGCAAATGTGCCTGCTCCCGGTGTAAGAGCCTTTGCAGGCTGTGTGGTCGGTGCTGTTGTTGGTACTGTTGTGCTGCCTTTGTTGGCATCATCCTTGTCTGTGCCATTATCCTTATTTTCATCATCACCGGTATTACCATTATCGGCATCACTCTTGTCAGCTGACTTTGTCTGATATAAGTATAGGTCATCAACTGTTCCCCAGCCACCTTTTGCACTCACGATACCGACAACAAGTGTAACTTTGGTTTCTTTCTCAAGCTTAAATGAAACGCTTGGAGTCTTCCAGTTTTTCCAGCCTGTAAGTGTTACATTGTCACCCTTTGCAATGATATTGCCTTCTGAATCCATAACCTCAGCATAAAGCTCATCTCCGTCGGCTCCCTGTCCTACATACTCAAAGATGTACTCGCCTGAAGCAAGTGTAATAGCTTTATTGTAAGTAATGGCAGCCTCGGTCTTATCTTCTCCACCATTGTACCAGTGAGCACATGCTTCTCCTGACTTCTTATCATCCTTGGTGGAAGAAACTGAATCGACAATCTTGTTATTGACAGTAAAATTATCAGCCTTTTCAAAGCCTGCATCCTCTGCATCTGTAATGAGATTTTTCTGCTTTATAACTACTGTACATTTTGTTATACCCGATGTCTTATCTTTATAAGCACCACGCTCGATTTTTCTGCTGAATTTAACAGTTCCCTCTACAGTGTATGTTCCTGCCTTTGAAAAATCAATTCCCTCTGTATTCCAAACAACGTTCTCTTCAACCTTTTCGGTATTGTATGTCACATTAACTGTTTTGGGAAGCTCTATCTCTTTTCCTGCCTCTCCTGTGACATTTGCAGTTTCTATATCCTCAACTCCGATTTTGGTTACCTTTGCACCGGTCTTTACGTAATTCCACACCTTAAGGCCTGCTGTTGCTGTTCCATCCGGATAAAACATTGCCTGGTTGTCTACAGCAGAACCTCCATACCATTTTCCTGCATCTTTTGGATCATACTCACCGCTGTAGCTTGATGCCCAGCCTGAGCCCTTTTCCTCCCAAATCTTTTTATTTGCTTCATATCTTGCCGCTGCAGTTTCCTCTGAAAGACCTGTGGTATCTCCAACTGTAATCCATGCCGGCTCCCAGTAATATACACCAAGTCCACCTGCTTCATTTACAGCATTGATGAGATTTCTCATGAAAGTAGCCTGTCCCTGCACAGTGAAAGGCTCTGTGGCATCTGCCGAGTCATCATTATTTCCCTCACGAACAGTATTTCCATGACCATCTGAATCATCAAGTGTATATGCATAGCTTGTTTCTACAACCATTGCATCCTTGTTGTGCTTCGTCTGAACATAGCTGAGTTCTTTCTTTAAATTGCTCAGTGTACCATGCCAGTATGGATAATAGCTTGTTCCAAGAATATCATAATTTACATTATATTTTTCAAGATTATCTGACCAATTTGTAAGTGTATTCTTCTGTGGACTTTCCACATGGATCACAACCTTTACGTCACTGTTGTAATCCTTAACACCCTTTGATCCTGCGGAAAAGAGCTTGCACATGGCTTGCATATTTGTTTCACCTATAAAACCGCCTGTTGTCTCGTTTCCAACCTGAACCATATCAACAACATCCTTTGATGCATCAATTGTATTTAATGATTCGTTGATAAACTTTTCTACAGCTACGGCCTTCTCATCAACTGTATAGTCCTTCCATGCCTTAGGCACCATCTGTTTACTCGGATCTGTCCAGAAATCTGAGCAATGAAAATCAACAAGCATTTTTATGCCTGCGCTGCGGCATGCATCAGCAATTTTCTTTGCGGTTGCCACATCGTTATTTCCACCACCATATCCGTTTCCGTTTGAATCATATGGATCATTCCATACTCTGACACGGATATGGTTTATGCCGTTTTCTGCCAGGAATTTGCAGAAATCTGTCACGTTGTTAATTTCTTTTCCGCTATAATCCTTGTATACAACACCACTGCCTAATTCTGTTATAACAGATGAAATGTCCATTCCCATTATGAAATCAGAGGACAAATCCTTTACCTTTGCAACAACAATATCATCATTGTCTACTGAGGTATCAATTTCCGGCGCCTTTGATGTAATGGTTGTACATACAGAACCAAGTTCATTGTCATTTGCATCCTTAAGCTGGGCTACAACATAATACTTACCGGCTGACTTTGTTGTGTAGGCTGCTTTAAAAGTTTTTCCGGAACCATTGTCATTTTCTAATGTTCCGTCACTCAATCCATCTGTGTGATCATTCCATGTATCAACCCACCACCATAAATTTACTCCCTCAGGAAGTTCACTTATTTCTTTTCCATCATAAGTAATCTTTGCTTCAAGATTGACTGTATCACCATTTTCTACGGCTACTTCAGTCTGGTTTACTGAAATTGTGTAGCCTTTCTTGTTTTCTTCGGAAGAGTCAGTATCATCTGATTTTGTTTCATAAAGCTTTTGAAGCTTGATATTGTCAATATCGCCCCAATAGCCATTCGTAACCTCTCCTCCAATACATATATCAACATCTTGTACAGCTTCAATTGTAAATTCATCGGTTGTAACTGTTTCCCAATTATCCCAATCTGTTGTAGCCGGAAGTTCTTTAGCCTGTTCCAAATATTTCACATACAGACCTGATTTAACATCTTTTTGTCCATCCTGATCAATTGAAATCCTATAGGTTCCCGGCTCAACATTCTTGATTGTTTGAGATAGCGAATTGTCCCCAGTTATGTCCTTTATCTTTGTAAACTGAGTTGTATTATTTTTCGCCCACTCATCTTTTGTGACAAATAGTCCACTTCCCGTTGACTTAGTCCAACCGGTTATACTTCCATCCCCATTTATAGACGACTCAAAGTCTCCATTCACCACATACTCTGTGTCTACCCACTTTGCGGTATTCTCTGCTGCCTTAACCTGCTCTGTACCCAAATCCGCCACAGCGCTCTGGCTTAAAAGCATTGCAAACACCAGTCCGGCACTTGTTATAGATGCCATTTTTCTCTTCCTGCTCATATTTTCCTCCTTGTTTTTATGCAGTGGTAAATGACTATCAAATTGATAAATATCAAAGCCATTAAGCCACTGTCATGCACCTTCTCAAATTGCATGCCGCGCATGATTTCATCTGTTCCATGCGCAACAGCGCAATCGGTTGCAATAACTATATTTACAGTCTATACATTTATTGCGTACGTTTCAATTGACATAAATGACAAGTTATTTATGACCAATTTAGCAAAAATACATCAATTTAATATTTGTAAATATGGGAAAATATACAAAAATTCAGATTGTTCAAACGGTTATTCAAGAAATGACATTCACATTGATTTTGTGGAAATTTCACAATACTTTTACGCGTTTAGAAGTATAATAATTTTTTATGCAAGCTAAATATATTAATATGCATCATAATTTTTAGTTTTTTTATAGGCAAATTGCCAGAGTCCACGGTACTATATATAAAAAAGCCGTACAGCAGCTTTTTAATTTAATGTCTGTCAACGCACCACCAAAAAAACCTAGCATTATCTGCTAGGTTTTTTATCGAAAGTAATGCCTCCATTACTTAGCGCCCTTAAGGGCATCTCATTTGTTGTGTGCATTATACTACTAATTAATAAAAATGTCAAGGAAATTATAAAAAATATTTTGTTTCAAATAAATCTATATTCCATTTTTTATAGTCTCCGCATCCCATTCGTGCTAATATTTTATTATATACTGTTTTCCCCTTTTTTATTCCCATACTAACATATATTTTAAATTTTAATGTCCGTAAAGGCTTCTTTAATGCAGATACGTCAGTAAAAAAGCTTAATATTTTAATTGAATCAAATAATTTTAACACCGAATCTGCATTTTTAGGTGTTAATGAAAACGAAGCAATTAATAATGCATTAATTCGATATCTTTTTTCCGTCCGAAATCTATTAAGTAGCGTCGTATGTGCACAGTTATTTCTAAGACATAATAAAATATCAATCATATTTAAGAACGGGGCACGTTTTGATAATGGTAAATTAAAATCATTTAAAACATCTTTAAGAACATCATCTTGCAAATAGTGCAACAGTCTTAATATTTCACCAAATGTAAGAGTCTCTATTGCAACCCAAAATGGCACAGCGATGTTTCTGTTGTAAGTGCCATCACTATTACGATAAACAGCAACCCCTGAAGGTGCTACGTAATCATTGTCTAAATAAAATGAAATATCAATATGATCATTTCTATCTACTAAATTAGATAGAAAAAATGGTTTAAAAAGACAAAACTTATCAAAATCTTGATATATCTTTTGATTTTGATAATTAACAAATGGATATGCTTCAGAATAATGACAATATGTCGGTGTCCCAGATTCTTTGTTTGCAGGGTTCATAAAATTAGACTTATTTGTATATTGCATTGTATCCGTTAATGAAACACAATGATGCTTACAAAAATTATATGCTATTGAGGCTTTTAACTTCTCTTCAACAGAATCCAAGCAATTTGAGTAATGTCGATGAACAATGGTCTTTGGTTTGCACTGTAACCAATATTCCTTACTAACTTTATAAAAAAGGTGCTGTCCTTACCGAACAGCACCTTTTTTTATTTCTTCATGATTAGATGGAATATTTTCTTCACCATTTCCTGTTATCCAGCATATTCTAAACGAATATTGTAAATTATCAATAATGTTCATTTCTTTACCATTTACTAAAATTTTGTCTATATCACTCTCACTAATTAACCCCCAATCTATCCACTCATATCCATTATCCTCATATGCGCTGAATAAATAATTTTCATTATCTTTTCTTATAGATAACTCACCACTAATTCTTAATACATCATAGGACAACAGCTTTTTTTTCATAATAGCACACGCTACATTACCATTTTCATTTACAAAAAAGACTATATACTTATCGTCAATGTGAGCTTGCGCCAAAAATTCATTTGCTTTTGTCTGTGCAGTTGTTCCATTATGAGCCTTCATATATTTATAAGGCGATTTATAGCTTGATAAACATAGTGCAATAATACAGGTCAGAAAGATAACAGCACAAAAAGATATAATAACTACCTTTCTCTTTTTCTTGTTATTTGTCAACTAGATAAGCTCCTTTCTTATCACCGTGATTATATATACTCTAACTGCTTGCCATTTCCATGCAGAAGCTCTTTCTCAATTTCTTCTTTCCCACGAATAACACAAGCATAGGTTAGAACTTTTGGATTGTCCGTTGCAATTCCCACCTCTTTCCCGATACATTTCAGAATACAATAATAACTTTCGTTAAAATCTTCAATATCCGTAAATGAGGTTTCATAGTCAACGCTTCCGTCTGCGTACTCCTTGCGAATAATCGCAATGTAATATATCTCTTTTTTCAGAACACTAATCTCATTCTCAAGTGCATTCTTCTGTTTCGTAAGCTTTTCAGATGTCCTGGCACATTTCTCATATTTTTCTGAGAATTTCTGCTTATAAAGCATTGCATTGTTTACTTCCCTGAGACGTGCATACATATCCATTTCAAATTCTGCTTTACGTCACTCCACGTCGAACCTGTCATATTCGCTTTGCAGCTTTGAAAGCTCGTCTGTACGCTCTTCTAAGCCAATATTCCAGATTTCCTCATTAGTCATAAACAATAACCTCCTTTAACTTCTACAGATGAAGCACTCGCTCTTTAATCTCCTGGGTTCTTCCCTGATTCCAGAACTGTGTGCCGATATAGCCGCATGTACGGCGGGCTACACTCATCTTGTTCTGGTCACGGTTGCCACAGTGTGGGCACTCCCAGATAAGCTTGCCTGAGCCCTCTTCCTCTACGATTTTGATTTCTCCGTCGTAGCCGCATACCTGGCAATAGTCGCTCTTTGTATTCAGCTCTGCGTACATGATATTGTCATAAATGTACTGCATTACTGAAAGCACTGCAGGGATATTGTCCTGCATGTTTGGTACCTCCACGTAGCTGATAGCGCCACCCGGAGACAGCTTCTGGAACTGGGACTCAAACTTTAGCTTGTCAAATGCATTAATCTGCTCTGTTACATGCACATGGTAGCTGTTTGTAATATAGTTCTTGTCGGTAACACCCTCGATGATACCAAAGCGCTTCTGTAAGCACTTAGCAAACTTATAGGTGGTAGACTCAAGCGGTGTGCCATATATACTGAAATCGATGTTTGACTCCTTTTTCCACTGCTCACATGCATCGTTTAAGCGCTGCATTACCTTAAGTGCAAACGGTGTTCCCTCTTTTGGCTCTGTGTGTGATACTCCCTTCATATAGCGTACACACTCACAAAGTCCTGCATAGCCGAGTGAGATTGTTGAGTATCCGTTAAATAATAATGGGTCTATAACCTCTCCCTTTTTCAGACGTGCAAGTGCTCCGTTCTGCCAGAGAATCGGTGCTACATCGGATTTGGTACCAAGAAGCCTCTTATGTCTGCACATAAGTGCTCTGTGACACAGCTCAAGTCTCTCATCAAGTATCTTCCAGAATTTTTCCTCATCCTTTTCTGATGAGCATGCCACATCAACGAGATTTAAGGTGACAACACCCTGGTTGAAACGTCCATAGTATTTACGCTTGTTTGGATCAAAGTTCTTGGCATGTGCCACATTTCCCGCTGTCTGTGAGCATCTGTCCACTGTGAGGAATGAACGGCAGCCCATGCATGTATACACATCTCCGTCCTTAAGCTCCTTCATGACCTTCTCTGAAATATAATCAGGCACCATTCTCTTTGCAGAGCACTGTGCCGCAAGCACTGTGAGATTCCAGTACTTTGAATCCTCTGTGATATTATCATCCTCAAGCACATATATAAGCTTAGGGAATGCCGGTGTGATATATACACCCTTTTCGTTCTTTACGCCCTTTATTCTCTGGTGCAGCATCTCCTCAATGATTGCAGCAAGATCTGCCTTTGTCTGCGGATCGGATACCTCATTCAGGTACATGAATACTGTAATAAACGGTGCCTGTCCGTTTGTAGTCATAAGTGTAATGACCTGATACTGAATCATCTGCACACCGCGGTTGATTTCTTCCTTGACACGAAGCTCTGCTACCTCATTGATTTTTTCTTCATCCAAATCAAGTCCTACGCTCTCGAACTCCTTTAGCACCTGCTTTCTGAACTTCTCACGACTGACCTGTACAAATGGTGCCAGATGTGCAAGCGAGATACTCTGTCCACCATACTGTGAGCTGGCAATCTGTGCGATAGCCTGTGTAGCGATGTTGCAGGCTGTTGAAAAGCTCTTTGGTGTGTCAATCATAGTCTCACTGATTACTGTGCCGTTCTGAAGCATGTCCTCAAGGTTTACAAGACAGCAGTTGTGCATATGCTGTGCGAAATAATCTGCATCGTGGAAATGGATAAGCCCCTTCTCATGAGCCTCCACTATATCCTCAGGAAGAAGGAAACGGCGTGTGATATCCTTGCTCACCTCACCTGCCATGTAGTCACGCTGCACGCTGTTTACAGTAGGATTCTTGTTGGAGTTTTCCTGCTTTACCTCCTCGTTATTGCACTCAAGAAGGCTAAGAATCTGCTGGTCCGTAGAGTTTGACTTACGGACGATGGCTCTCTTATATCTGTAAGTAATGTAGTTTCTGGCTACGGTAAAGGCACGCTTGTTCATGAGCTGGTTCTCCACCATATCCTGTATCTCCTCAACGCTTGGAGAGCGCTTCATGTTCTCACATGCAGTCTCCACGTTGCTTGCAATTTCCTCAATCTGATCAGCAGTAAGCTTCTCATAGTCCAGCACTGAATTGTTTGCCTTTCTAATGGCAGCTACAATTTTGGCTGCATCAAATATGTCCTCACTGCCGCTTCGCTTGATGATTTTCATGTGAATTTCTCCTCTCTGTATACTAAATGCTGTAAAATACGCTACACTATATATAGTATCATTATTTACATTGCATACCATATATATGTATTTTATCATGTGTAATGGCACAAAATATGCAGCTATAAATGAGATGTAATCATTAATTCATGTCACTGCCCTGCAATGTAAAGCGGGCTTTTCACCAAACAATTACAATATAGCTACATATAAAATGCCATATTATTTAATACAAATCTGTGCATCTGTCTTTTGATGACAATCTAAATTATACAAGATATTGTTGCTATGTCAATACGCTCAACAATATTTTGTAGCATTTTGACTTATTGCACAAAAAAAGCCACAATATTTATGCTACTTTTTCAACTCTGTAATTATTTTGTTAATTGTTAAGCTTTTCCATATTGTCAATCACTCTGTCCAAAAAGCCAAGCATCATGTTAAACTCTTCCTTAGAAAAGCCTTCGTGCATGGCTTCCTCTATTACCATTATATTTTCCCTCACCCTGTTTTCGTGGTCCAGTGCTTTTTTCGTCAGCTCAATCCTCTTAAGCCTTGCATCATTTTCCATAGGTGTGCGCACGATATAGCCGTTTTTTTCAAGACTTTTAAGCATATTTGTCACTGTGGCTCCTGACAGATGAAACTTTGCTTCGATATCCTTTTGAAATATATTTTGGTCCTGATTATCCATTATATATCCAATCATCATACCCTGGCTTCGCGGTATACATTCTGTTTTACTGCACCTTTTTCTGTCAAAATATCTGTCTATGCTCCTGCTGATGCGGTTTATCTTGTGTCCTAAGTATTTATCCGGTGTAAACTCCTTCATATCTGAAATCCTTTCATAGATTTTTCTTGACAATAAAAAAAGTATATCTATAATATAGTTAGCACACTAACTAATTAAATGCAAGTATTTTTTTAGTTAACCACATTACCATAAATGTGGGAAGTTTGTTTTAATCAAATATAAATAAGAAGAAAGGACAAAACATATGTTAAAAACACTAGGTGCCCAAATAAAGGAATACAAATGGGCTTCGATTGCGACACCTGTTTTCATGCTGCTTGAGGTGGCTGTGGATACCATAATCCCTCTTCTCATGGCATCAATCATAGACAACGGTGTCAATATGGGCGACACAAGGCATATCTATATCATGGGTGTGTGGATGATTGTCGCAGCACTGTTTGGTCTTTTGACAGGATGTCTCGGTGCAAAATATGGTGCAAAGGCCGCCATGGGCTTTGGAAAGAATCTGCGTGCTGCAATGTTCCGCAACATCCAGACCTTTTCCTTTGCAAATATCGACAGATTCTCATCCGCGAGTCTTGTCACACGTATGACAACCGATGTGACCAACATCCAGAATGCTTACATGATGCTGCTTCGCATGGCTATGAGAGCCCCTGCATCCATAATATGTGCGATGGCTATGTCATTTTTTATCAGCCCTCGCCTTGCGACAATATACTTAATCGCTGTCATTGTGCTTGGAGCTTTACTGCTTTTCATCAGCAAGGCGGCTATGAAATACTTCGACAGAGCCTTCAAGCGCTATGATGACCTGAATGAAAGCGTACAGGAAAACGTATCCGCTATCCGCGTTGTAAAGGCATACGTCCGTGAGGATTATGAGAAAAAACGTTTTTCAAAGGCAGCACAGAATATCTACGACGTATTTGTGAAGGCAGAAAGCCTTGTGGTATACAACTCTCCTCTCATGCAGTTTACAGTGTATGCCTGCATCCTGTTAATAAGCTGGCTCGGAGCTCATATGGTGGTAAGCAGCACTCTCACTACAGGTGATCTGATGGCTCTTCTCACCTATTGCATGAATATTCTGATGAACCTCATGATGCTCTCGATGGTGTTTGTAATGATTTCACTCTCACTCGCATCTGCAAGACGAATCAGCGAGGTATTAAATGAGCAGAGCACACTGCACAATCCAAAGGAACCGCTTTACGATGTGCCTGACGGAAGCATAAGCTTTAAGCATGTAACCTTCAGATATTCAGACACCGCTGAAACTCCGGTTCTGTCAGATATAAATCTAGACATAAAATCCGGTGAGACCATCGGCATCATAGGAGGAACCGGAAGCTCGAAATCTTCCCTTGTAAACCTGATAAGCCGTCTCTACGACACAGACACCGGCTCTGTAATCGTCGGAGGCCACGATGTGCGTGAGTACGACATGGACACTCTCAGAAACAAGGTAGCTGTCGTGCTCCAGCAAAACGTGCTTTTCTCGGGCACCATACTCGAAAATCTGCGCTGGGGTGACAAAAACGCTACCACAGATGAATGTATTGAGGCCTGCAAAATGGCATGCGCCGATGACTTTATCGATTCCTTCCCTGACAAGTACAACACCTACATAGAGCAGGGCGGAACCAACGTATCCGGTGGCCAGAAGCAGCGTCTGTGTATCGCAAGGGCTCTGCTTAAAAAGCCAAGGATACTCATACTCGATGACAGCACCTCGGCTGTGGATACAGCAACAGATTCAAAAATCCGTGCTGCCCTCGCAAAAACAATACCGGGAACCACTAAGCTCATCATCGCACAGCGTATCTCATCCGTCATGGATGCTGACCGTATCATCGTGATGAATGACGGAAAAGTGGACGGCTTTGACACTCACGAAAATCTGCTTAAAAATAATGAAATCTACCGCGATGTTTACGATTCCCAGACAAACGGCGGAGGAGACTTTGATGAAGGAGGTGCTGCCTGATGCCAGGACCAAGAGGGCCACGAGGTCCAAAACCCAAAATTAAAAATCCCGGTAAGCTTTTTGCGCGCCTCATGGGATTTATTTTCAAGAAATATTTACCTGCCTGCATAATTGTTGTGATATGTATCTTTGTCAGTGTACTTGCAAATGTGCAGGGAACCATGTTTACCAAAAATTTGATTGATGACTATATAGTACCACTGCTTAAGACAGGAAATCCCAACTACGGACCACTCCTTGCTGCAATGGGAAGGGTCGCCGTATTCTACGGCATCGGCGTCATCAGTACGTTTGCATACAGCAAAATAATGATCTACGTATCACAGGGCACCATTAAGAATCTGCGTGTTGAGCTCTTTTCCCATATGCAGGATCTGCCAATCCGATACTTTGACTCACATGCGCACGGCGATATCATGTCAATTTATACAAACGATATCGATACACTCCGCCAGCTCATCAGCCAGAGTCTTCCGCAGATACTTAACAGTGCTATCACTGTTGTGAGCGTTTTTGTTTCAATGGTCATATTAAATATTCCGCTCACCGTACTAACTATCGTGATGGTAATCGTAACAACAGTCGTGACAAAGAAATTTGCAGGCTTCTCCAGCCGCTATTTCCTTGCGCAGCAGCGCGACCTCGGCAAGGTTAACGGCTTCATCGAGGAAATGCTCAACGGCCAGAAGGTGGTCAAGGTATTTACCCACGAGCAGGAAAATATTGAAGCCTTCGACAAAATAAACGATGAACTCTTTGAAAGCGCCTACAATGCCAACATGTACTCCAACATGCTCGGTCCTGTAAACGCACAGATTGGAAATCTAAGCTACGTGCTCTGCGCTCTTGCCGGCGGTGTTATGGCTCTTTCAGGCTTTGGCGGTCTGACCCTTGGTAAGCTTGCGAGCTTTCTGACCTTTAACAAGAGCTTTAACATGCCTATCTCGCAGGTCAGCCAGCAGTTCAACAGTATCATCATGGCACTTGCCGGATGCGACCGTATCTTCTCTCTGCTCGACGAAACGCCTGAGACTGACGAAGGCTATGTCTCACTGGTAAATGCTAAGGAAGAAAACGGAAAACTCACTGAAACACCTGAGCACACCGGCTTATGGGCATGGAAGCATACTCATCAGGCTGACGGCTCTGTGGACTACAAAAAACTCGAGGGCGATGTGGTATTTGACGATGTGGATTTCGGATATGTTCCTGAGAAAATTGTACTGCACGATGTGGATCTTTTTGCAACACCCGGTCAGAAGATTGCCTTTGTTGGCACCACCGGAGCTGGAAAGACTACCATCACTAACCTTATCAACCGCTTCTACGATATAGCAGACGGCAAGATAAGATATGACGGCATCAATATAAACAAGATTAAAAAGGCTGATCTGCGCCACTCTCTTGGCATTGTTTTGCAGGATACCCACCTTTTCACAGCTACTGTCATGGAAAACATCCGCTACGGCAAGCTTGATGCCACAGATGATGAAGTATACGCAGCTGCCCGCCTGGCAAACGCCGATACGTTTATCCGCCAGCTTCCTGACGGCTACAATACTGTACTGACAGGTGACGGTGCAAACCTAAGCCAGGGCCAGCGCCAGCTTCTAGCCATTGCGCGTGCCGCTATCGCCGATCCGCCTGTGCTCATCCTCGATGAGGCTACAAGCTCAATTGATACACGTACCGAGCGTATTGTTCAGGACGGCATGGATAAGCTCATGCATGGCCGTACTACATTTGTTATCGCACACAGGCTTTCTACTGTCAGAAACAGCGACTGCATTATGGTTTTGGAGCAGGGACGCATTATTGAAAGGGGAAGTCATGATGAGCTGATTGCAAAGAAGGGAAAGTATTATCAGCTTTATACCGGAAAGACTGCGTAATTCAGTGTCATGGCATGATTACGAAAACCGGGAGACCGGGAATACGGCAGAGGGCACACCCTCATGTGCGCTAACATGAGGGTGTGCCCTTAATGCCTACCTGGATCATCTTCATTGCTTCTATTGCAGTCTTATGACTTTCAGGCGTTACGCAGGCGCAGGCATTTTCTATTACGAACACCTCTGCGTCTTTACAGAATGTCTTTGCAATCGCCACGTTGCTTATTACGCATATTCCTGTGCAGAATCCGCAGAAATAAATCTCTGTATCGCTGTTATCATATTCCGCTAGAAGTCCACCAAGCTCTTTGCTGCCAAAAGTCGGCTTGTCAATATAAGTAATATCGTCACAATTAACTCCACGCTCCTTCATTGCATCTTTAAGACGAGCGTCTACTTCCCATCCGTTTGTCCATTTAATACAGTGCGTTACCGGAAGTTTCTTTCCTTCCTGAGTATTCAGATAGTTTTCATCATGTGTATCCCTTGTGAATATCACGTCATCATATTTGCCTGACCTGATTTCCTCAGCAATAACATTTGTTGCCACGTCACACTCTTTGTTTCCAAGAGCTCCTGTAATAAAATCATTCTGTGCGTCCACTACTACTAAAATTTTCTTTGCCATAATTATTTTCTCCTACATAATGTAATCATCATTCGTTGCATCCATAAGGATTTTTCTAAGCTGCTTTAAGTCCTTCTGTCATATCTAAACAGATTCGCTATACATCAGGCAATTTCTTCGGAGTTACGCTTTATCTGGTTCACTATCTCCATTATCTGTTTTGCGGTACTCATATCATCTTTGAAAAGAGTTGTGATACTTCCAACTGATTTAAATGGTTCACCCATCAATACTTTATTATCTTCGATATTTCCATTTGCTACTATATAGTCCACTATCAGATTTACGAATCTCATCTGATTTATGTTCAAGCGCTCTTCTGACATAAAACAACTGAAGGCTTCGTTTACTGCCGCTCTATCTACACCGACTATTTTTCGTACTAATCTGCCTATCGGTGTCTCTCCGTATTCCTTTATATAATCTTCCTTTGAACCAAGCTCAGTCCACAGAATTCGTTCCAATTCCCTTAGATCCGTTTCTGTCAGCTTTTTGTTGTTTTTCAGCTTATACACTGACAATTTGTCAATATGCTCTTTCAGGTAAAATTCGACTTTTTTACGATAATTTTTCAAGTCATTTCCGCCATATAAAGGTTCACCCGGTGTACCATCTGTTATAGAGTCCGTGAAATTTGTATAGTATATTGGCCGTACCTGTCTGTCAAGGTACTGCAACAGACCTCTTAAAGCTTCTCTTACTGTATCAAGCTCTATTATAGTGACTTTATCCCAAAATTCATTTGTCTGGACCTTTTCGATAATCTCCTTTTTCTTTTCCACCTGTGGGATTGAGTATTTGGCAGACAGCTTTTCTGCGGTCTGAACCACTATATTCACCGGACTTTGTATGCTTTTGCTTTGCAGCAGTCCAAGATCTATACTGTATACCAGATAGTCAAATCTTCGTGCCAGCTCATCTTCCTTTTTAGGTCTGATAAGAGGTGCAATATGCTCCCTGATATCCGAAATCTCTATTGTCTCAAGATTATCCCACGATGATGAAGCCCTGAAAAACTCTACATAACGCAGATGTCTTTTCACCATAAAGCTATCGTCATTTAAGCTAATTACATCTTTCTTTAAATCATCCACAAGACTTTTTCTGTAATCTGCGTATATCTCATCACCACTGTATACCGGTGCCTGAAGCTCTCTGACAATCTGGGCTTTTGTGTTATATATTTTCTCATTGAGTGATTCTGTTATGCCATTCTCCGCTCCATTTTTGTTCACGCGGAAATATTCAAAATTGTTACAGAAATCAAATATGAGAAATCTTTCTTTGTCCATACCCTCGCCAAGCAGATTAGGGCATAGCCTGGTTCCCCTTCCAATCATCTGCCAGAACTTGGCATAGCTTTTTACCTTCTTAAAAAATACAAGATTCAAAATCTCCGGAATATCTATTCCTGTGTCGAGCATATCAACAGATACTGCTATCTGCGGCATTTTATCACTTGTGCTAAACTCATCTATCAATGAATCATTGTACTTTATACTATAATCTATCCGCTTTATGAAGTCTCCTCCATATTCTGGAAAAAGCTTATTGAAACGCTTGACTATTGCCTGCGCATGCAAAGAGTTTTTGGCAAAAATTATTGTCTTGCCAAGCTTGTCTCCACCCTCAATTTTTAAGCCCTTTTCCATAAGCTCTCTTAAAACCTTATCAATTGTATCCGCGTTAAAAAGCCATGTATTTACGGCCTCTCCTGATATATCATCACCTACAGTGTCATCATCAGAAAATGTATCCTCATACTCTTCTTTTTCCTCATCTGACAGCTCATCATAGTGAATACCGCTTTCCATTATTTTTGACTTATATTCCAGTGTAGAATAATTGACCAGATAGCCCTCTTCCACCGCTTTTTCAAGCTCATACGCAAATGTCGGAACTCCTCTTTCAAGGTCAAAGACTCCATATGTGTTTTTGTCGATTTCATTTTTTGGAGTGGCAGTCATACCAAGTAACATCGCATCAAAATACTCAAATATTTCCTGATATTTTTTGTAAATGCTGCGGTGTACTTCATCGCAGATTATGAGCTGAAAATGCCCCGGACTAAAGAGCTTCTCACCATATTTGTTTTTCCTCTCATCTATGGCATTCATCATCGTCGGATATGTAGAAAAAATCATCCTGCATGACTCAGGGTCTTCTTTATTGTCAAGCAGATTACAGCATGATAAATCAGGAAGCAAATTCGTATAATTGTTTTTGGCCTGCTTCACAAGAGCTTTTCTGTCTGCGAGGAACAGAATATTTTTCACATAATTGTGGCGCCTTAATACATCAACAATACTAATGCTCACTCTTGTCTTTCCTGAACCTGTGGCCTGCACTATAAGCATCTTGCGGTGCTTATTTGTGATAGCATCGCAGACAGCGGTTACAGCCTCTTTCTGATATGGTCTGTTGGTAATATCATCGCTTATCCGTATATTTTCAAGCGGAATCCTTGAAGTGCGTCCATCCATCTCAAGCTGCAGCTCTTCCTGTGTGAAAAATCCTGAAACCTCACGCCTTGGATATCCCATATAATCATTCGTATAGAAAAATTCAAATCCATTTGTTATGAAAATAAGAGGACGTCTATTGTATTTATTCTGCAAACAGTCAGCATACAGCTTCGCCTGCTGGCTTCCTACCATAGCATCCACAGAAGCCTTTTTAGCCTCCACTACAGCAAGTGGCAGATTATCCTTTCCCCAAAGAACATAATCCACATACCCTGTTCCTGTGCTATTTGGCATTCCTGTAACCGGCTCCTCCTCCGTGACATTTCTGCCAATAACCCATCCTGCCTCCTTTAAGGCAACATCTATATATCTCTTGCGGGTTTCTGCCTCGCTTATCGTATCTACATGGAACTCCCTTGTCTTTACATTCTGACTACGCTTCTTTGCCATCTGCTCGCGAAGCTCTTCATTCTCCTTCAATACGCTCTCGAGCTTTTTATCCTTACTGCTTAAGCCCTCATACAGCTTCATGAGCTCATCAGCCTTTATACGCTTTTCATTACCGCTTGCAAGAATCGACTCATCATATGTCTTCTCATCGTATTCCCTCGAATATGAATAATCAATCCAATCGCAAAACTCAAACAAATCACGAAGCGCTATTATTGCTTCATCCCTGCCTATATTGTTGTTGGTATGAACTGCAACATTTCCCAGATGAATGGTATATTTGAGCATTGGAAACAGCCTTGGCTCAATTATCCTTCTAAACGTTGGCTCATGAATAAGACTCGATACATTATCTCTGTACGGAAGCGAAAGCTCCGCGTCATATGAGAAAACAAACCTCACTGCAAGCTCAAGTGCACGCCTCGACAAAATGGCACAAGTGGCCGGTGAAATGGATAAACTTTTTTCTGCTTCAACTGCCTGCTTTGCAAAATCTGCGTATTCTTCTTTCTTTAAAAGGTAATCAAAATTAGTTTCCATGTAATCACCCCTTTTATCTTTCTACAAGCACTTTGCATCTCTTCCTGCAAAATGTAATTCCATAATACATGATATTCTGTCGATCATCATTTAACAGATATTCCTGATATCTTCTATCCTTTATCTGTTTCAGAGCCTTTTCACAGGATTTTTCCATAGATTTAAAATCTTTTGTGTATTTAAGCTCTGCAATAATTCCTTCATCCGGATCATCTGTCTCCACAATAATATCTGCAAAGCCCTCTCCTGCCTCAACATTTGACTTTACCAGCCAGTCCTCATTGCCGCTCAAAATACCAATAAGCAGATTATGATAGGAGCTTTCCTTTTCATCATTTCGCGCTCTTGTGTCAAAAACGCTCACCGAATTACTGAGCACCTTGTTTAAATACATTTCCATTATCTGTGTATTTCCATCTTTGAAAGCCTTCCAAAAGTCCTGCAACTGCTCGGTATTGGAAAATATTTTATTCCTGAACCACTCCTGTATCTGCAGCTTAAATACTTCTTTAATCTCCTTGTTCGGAATTACAAGGCTATATTTTTTGTCCTCACTTATCTTTGTATATGTCAGATAACCTGTTGTAAACAGAACACTCCATAGATTATCAATATTATTGTCTATTTCGTCATAGGTCATATCCAGACGGATTTGCTTGTCTATAGCTTCTCCCGCGATTAAACGCTCAATTTCATCTCTGGTTGTCTTACCAGCCTTATCTATAAACCTCTTAACAAGCTCATTTCCGCTTGTATTAATCCAATACGCTTCCGGTCCTGCCATTGGATCATCTTTTATTCGGTCAACATGATTGATTACATCCCACGGACAGTATACATCGACATTTCCGAAATGATAACCATCATACCATTCCTTTGTCTCCGCAAACCTGTTTTCCACATGATAAAATGCCAGCAAACGCTCTACTTCATCATCCGTAAATCCAAAGTGTTCATCAAATCTTGTATCAGTAATAGATAAAATCTTGAAATTATTCAATCCTGTAAAAATACTTTCTTTTGAAACACGAAGACAACCTGTTAAGACAGCAAAATCCAATGCCTCATTTGTCTTTAATGCTTTTCCGAATATGGCACGTATCAAAGAAACCATCTCTTTATAATAGCCATTTTGAAATGCCTTATCCAGTGGAACATCATATTCATCTATTAAAATAACCGTTTTTCTGCCATGATGCTTATATAACAGCTCAGATAAAGTTTGAAGCGAAGCATACAGTGCCTCATCTCTCATTTCATATCTGCCATCCTCTAATCGAATTAAAGAAGCATACGTCGACTTATCGTCAATGTCCAGCCTGTCACTATTCTTCAAATATACAAATCTCTTAGCTTCCTTTGCAATTATCTCTATCATCTGATACTTTGCAGCTTGAAAATCGAGCCCTTCCACATTCTTTAAAGATAGAAATATCACAGGATACTTGCCCATATTATCATCACACATTTTTTTGTTGTGCGATATATAAAGACCATCAAATAATTCAGAAGCTGCTCCAATTTCAAAGAAAGATTTGAGCATACTCATGTTGAGAGTCTTGCCAAAACGACGCGGTCTGGTAAAAAGGTTGACTTTTCCCCGGCTGTCAACCAACTGTTCAATCAGCTTTGTCTTATCGACATAGTAATATCCGTCTGAACGAATCTCCTCAAAGCTCTCTATTCCCACCGGTAGTTTAAGTGATTCAGTCATGCATGCTCATCTCCTTCCCTGATAAAAATAAGTGTGTAAATATAGGTTTATTATAGCATATATTGGGGCGAAGGTCATAGTATCAAATTTTGATTTGTTGACTTGTTTGACGAAGTCGGAAAACTGTTCCTGCAAATCCATCGGTGGAATAATAAACTCTTTTTCCTCAAGCTTCGATTTAGACAATATACCTTTTAATGCCATATTTATATCTTCCACAAGATAATCCTTGGACATCTGAAACAGCACATACAAAAACAGAATATTGTATTGTTCAGGTACTACTGCATTAATCTGCTGGTTAAATGCCACTGTTCTATCTGTAATGCAAACTCTACCAATACTTGCTATACTTCCAGCAATACAAGCCATAAGAATAGAATCCTTTTCAACTGTACGTCCAACATTCATACCCTTTTCAGACAAACTCTCTGTCGCTTGAGTTGGATTAAGAATTCCAGAAACAATATTATCTGTCTTTATCCATTCTATATAATCACCATAATATTCTGCTATTGCTCGTGAAGGTGTATTGCCAGTAATAACTTTGCACGTATCTTTTAACCTCTTCTTCTCGAATCCAAACGGATTACTTCTAGGGTCTCCAAACAGCTCGACAAATCGGGCTTTCGTTAAGCTGTCTAATTCAACTAACTCTTGTTTTCTGGCTTCTATAACCTTTTTACACCTACCCAAAACATCTATGATTTCCAATTGTTTCTCTATATTATCAAGGTTAAATTCTTCATTTTTATAATCTTTAAAATAAATATGTGGAATGGTTGCTCCAGTGTAGTATTTTTCTAAATGCATATAACTCACAACATAAAACAAATATTCTGGTAATACATTTTTCTTTGGTATTAGATACTGCATAGTTCCTATCACTGAAGATTTTGCTGGATTCAATGTTGTTCTGCCTATTCCTGCTCCATCCTTGACAACAGCTACATATGGTTGCTCCTGATGATAAAAATTTACTTTTCCAGCCAATCCTGACGCACCATAAATTGGATAATTACCACTCATTTTAATTATATCAGACTGTTTTATGTTCGATGAGCCACGCTCACAAACATCCTCAAGTTTTACTCTCATCTACATCACTCCTGCTATAAACACCATTAATCTTTCCAAGACACAAAAATAACCGCCCTGGTCTGGTAAACTGTGGCGGTTATCTTTAATCAATACATATATCAGGCTGACCGTCTATCGGTAGCACTTCTTTTATACTATATTAACATCTAATCGCCTTTTTGTCTAACATGCATTCTATTTATCAAGAATTTTACAAACACGAATTTGCTTTTACACATCCAACAGTTTCTTAAGCTCTGCCAGTTCACCCTGTATCTCACTTTCCAGAGCGTCAATCTTTCCTATTATCACATCGGTTGGCTCATATTGCACAGCCTCATAGACTATTTCCTTGTACTTATTAATTGAAAGGTCATAGTCATTTGACACAATCTCATCAACCGGAACAAAGAAGCTCTGATCCGTTCTTTTTCTGTCAGTCTCTGCATCAAGATGATTGAATCTCTCAATAATATCCGGGATATCATTGTCTGCGATTTCCTGGCGTTTGTCATCAAGGCTTAATCCATCAGCTTTCATATCATAAAACCAGACTTTGTCGGTACCACCTGAGCCTGTTTTTGTGAAAATAAGGATTGCTGTTGACACTCCTGCGTATGGCTTAAACACTCCACTTGGCATTGATATGACTGCGTCGAGCTTATTGTTTTCTATGATTTCTTTTCTGATTTGTTTATGTGCTTTACTGCTACCAAACAATACTCCATCAGGAACAATCACTGCCGCCCTGCCACCTTTTTTGAGTATACGCAAAAATAGTGCTAAGAAAAGCAGCTCTGTTTTCTTCGTCTTTGTCACCTTAAGCAAATCTGCTGAAACAGCCTCATAGTCCAGACTTCCCTTAAACGGTGGATTTGCCAGAACTAAGCTATATTTTTCAACATCCGTATTCTGCTCTGAAAGACTGTCCCTGTACGAAATATTAGGATTTTCCACGCCATGAAGCAGCATATTCATAGCTCCGATTCGAAGCATAGTTCTATCCATATCATTGCCATAAAACATCGTGTTATTGAAATGCTCAAGGCTCTCCTTGTGAAGGAAAAGCTCCGGATGGTTTTCTCTTAGATAACTCTGTGCTTCTATCAGAAAGCCTGCACTTCCCATTGCCGGATCAATTATTGTATCATCCGGTGACGGTTTTACCAGTTCGACCATCATTTTTATGATATGTCGCGGTGTTCTGAACTGTCCATTGGTTCCGGCTGTTGCAACCTTTGAGAGAAGATACTCGTATAAATCACCCTTAGAATCTTCGTCTCCCAGCTCAAGCTTATCTATTCCATCGACTATTTTTGACAGCATTGCCGCGGTGGGAATCTTGAATATAGCATCTCCCATATATCTGGCATAGGCCGAATCCCCGTCCTGATGCAGATTCTTTATAAACGGAAACACTCCATTTAAAACAAGCTCATACATTTCCTCTGCTGAACCGAGATTTTTGAATTTGCTCCAGCGATATTTCTGACATTCACCCGGAAACATAGACTCATAGTCTACACCAAGAAAATTTGCCTCGTTTTCTTTTGTTGTCTCAACTTCGTCAAGCTGCTTTATAAAGAGTAAATATGTAAACTGTTCTATAACATCTAATGGATTTGTGATGCCACCTGTCCAGAATGTTTCCCATATTTTATCTATTTTATTTCTTAATTCTCCGGTAATCATTATCTGCTTCTCCTCTATTCTTCCTCTTTAATCACCTTTAGGAAACGCTTGACCTCCGCCCATGCACGCTTGGACTCCGGGAAATTGAGGTATCCCATCTGGAACACATGAAACATCCCCTCATACACTGACAGTCGCACCTTAACGCCCTGGATTCTTGCCTTTGCAGCGGCCTCTACCGAGTCAGATAAGAGCATCTCTATCGAGCCTACCTGTATGAGCATTGGTGGAAAGCCTCTGAAATTACCAAACAGCGGCGATATGTATGGATCCATTTTATCGTGGTCACCGGGATAGTCATTCACGTAGATCAGACTGTCCCTTGTGTTCCCAAACAGTGGGTCCTTTTCGTAGTTTGTCTCATATGACTCTCCGCCTGCTGTGAGGTCTGTCCATGGTGACATGGCTACTATTCCTGCCGGAAGCGGCATGACGTGGTCTCGAAGATACATGGTGAGGCACATTGCAAGTCCTCCTCCCGCTGAGTCTCCTGCCAGCACAATCTGCGAACCAAACCATCCCTGTGACAAGAGCCATTTATAGCAGGCTATGGCATCCTCAAGTGCTGCCGGATATGGGTATTCCGGCGCCACGCGATAGTCAGGCGTGAGCACTGAGCAGCCCTCACTTACCTCATTATAAAGACCTGCAAATACATAGTATGCATTGCGCACTGCCCCCATATATCCACCACCATGCAGCTGCAGTATCACACGCTCTGTATTTGGGTTTTCCTTTGAAGATAAAAGCTTCATAGTGAAACCGCCCATATCTATATCCTCTGTTACAAAGCAGTCCGGAACAAGCCATGCAGGTTCCTTCATGCGCTTCCTGAGCTCTCCGGATTTTATTTTTTTGCCGATTGCAAGGTCATTTGTGATATGTCCCATCAGATTAGCAAGTATTTTTCCCTGTATACTGACTTCTTCGTCTGCCACAGTTGCATTGCTATGGGCTTTTTCCACATGCTCACTTTTCATGGCAGATAATGAGTTCTTAAATGTCTTTTCAAGCTTATTACCCAAAGCTCCTATTATTCCAGTTTCATTATCACCATTACTATCGCCGTTTTCAATTTCCGGATGGTAGTTTCCCATCTCTTCATCCTCAAACATATGCGAATTTCCTATTCCATGAAAGCCTATCATATATGAAATCTCCGTTTCAGCTCTGTTCTGGCTCTTTTGTCACCGATAATCAGTGTTCCGAGAAACAAAAACAGCGATGCGCCCATCGCTCCCATTGCCAGATATGGGAACCATATGATCTTGACTGCCACAAGTATCATCGCAATCACGCTCATCAGCACAAGAAAAAGCTGCATCATCATGTAGCTCTGCCAGTTTCTTATGTTTACTATCATAAGTATAATTGTTGCAAGAACCATCGCCAGTATGGCACTTGGGAAAACAAATGTAAGTGCCCAGCCACTGGCTCCTGTGAGCAGGTCTATGCCCTCGAGAAACAGCACCGTGAACACAAATGTGCTTACAATTTTAAAAATATATCCGTTTCTTCCGACTATTGCCAGACGCAGCGTCACATTCGCATAGATTACAACAAGAAGCACTATAAAGCTCCAGTTTATCTCATTGTCTGTCATGTAATCAACAGTTGTCAGCACAATCTGTCCTACTATAGACAGAAACAATATGATATTTTCCAGTAATCTGTATTTTCTTGATGCGCCCTTGACGTCAGGATATCTCGTACCGTTGTCATGGTTTGCTGTGCTATCTGCCCTCTTTGCTACACTATCTGTATCGTTTACGCACTTATCCGGCACATCATTATGCTGTTCAAAAACCCCTTCAGTGCCCTGATGATTGTCCGATGACAGTTCAACCGGTGCCACAACCTGCTGGCAGAGCGGGCATTTATCTGTATTGTCTGCAATATACACACCGCATTTCATGCATTTAGTCATAATACTCTCCATTTGTCTCAATTGTCACTTCCACTCCGTCATTTACAAGCTTCTTAAAAAAGCTTCTCTGAATCATCGTATCGGCCAGAATAGATGAAAAAGTAAACACCAGCGTGTCCTTGTAGGAGCATATGGTGCCCTTCATAGGCTGTCCCTTGGACATTGGTATAAAGGAATAAAAGCCTGTTATATACGGCTCGTATTCCGGCTCCACCTTTATATTTCCAATATTGGTGATAGTGGTGGTGTTTGCCAGTGCCGACTGCGTATAGACCGCCTTCATTGCCAGATTTTTTATAAAAAGAGGCACCGGTCTCATCAGGATATTTTTCTGATTTGACACACTGTATGAGAAAAGATCCTCCAGATGCTCCTTCGAAATCTGTGAATTGATGGAATCCGTCACTATTTTAAGCACCTCCTCAAATGTGTAGGAGCTGTTTTGCGGTCTGAACTCAGCAGATATCATGACAAAAAAGTTCTTTGTGGTCACGGAGTCAAAATAAGGACGAAGATTCACAGGAACTGCAACCCTGACAGGCATATCGTTTGGCATGCCGTGAAAACACTCCTGATACACACTCCACACAAAGCATGCTACCAGATAATCATTTATGGAAACTCCATAGCGGTGGCAGACCTGCTTCAGCTGTGATACAGGCATCATACCATGTATCAGCCCAAACTCTCCATCAGGTACCTTTTCCAGCTTTAAAAGATACGCCTTCTGCCTGTTAAAGCCACTTGGCTTACTTGATTTGTAGTTCTTAACAAAGCTGTCCTCTCTATTTAAGGATGTGCCCTGCGTCAATGAATTGCCCTTTAGCTTTGCAATCTCCGGATGTGTGAGTCGCAGATACTGGTAGGTGAGCTCCCTAAGGAAATTGATGCCGCCCATGCCATCTGTCAACACATGAAATACCTCAAGATTTATTCTGTTCTTATAGTATGTCACCCTGAAAAGATAGCTGTGATTCTTGTTCGGTCTTATAAATCTGCACGGAAATGTATTTTCCTCATGCACCTTTGGTGCCTTTTTGCCATTTTCCTCAAAATAGTTCCAGAATACTCCCATCCTGAGTCTCACGTTAAACAGACCAAACTTCGGAAGCACTATATCCAGTGCCTCCTGCAGCTTTTCACTGTCAATCTCATCAGTTAAGGTGACTGAGATCCTATATACATTTGTCATGCTCTCCCCCGCTATACTAGGGAACAGATTTGCTGTGTTGTCCAGCTTGTCCCAGCGGATTGAACGCGTTTTCGACATTTTAAATTCCTCGCTTATTATAATGATATAGCGAAGCAGCACCCTAATCGAGCCTGCCGTACACCTCCATCGGCACATATGCCTTTATCTGTATCCCATAAGCCACATATTCCTCCGACACAAGCTCACCCTGTTTTCTGATGAGCTGTATCACGCCAGCCTTATCATATGGGATAATTCTCTCAATATATACCTTGTTCTCTCTTAATATCTCCTCTAAAAGAGATTTTACTTCATCTAATCCCAGATCCTTTGCCGCTGAAATGTTAAGAGTATAATCTGCCCTGAAATCATGTAACGGTTCATTGTCTGTGCGGGCATCCTGCTTATTAAAAAGTGTGACAAATTTCTTGTCTTTTACACCAAGATCATCCAATGTCTGGTAGGTTATGAACATCTGCTTTTCCCGCTGCATATTTGATGCGTCCACCACATGGAAAATGATGTCAGCGTACTTTGCCTCCTCAAGGGTGCTCTTGAAGGCCTCTATCAGATGATGCGGCAGCTTTCTGATAAACCCGACCGTATCAGTTAAAAGCACCTGCTGCTTGCCATCAAGCGCAAGAATACGCGTTGTAGGATCAAGCGTTGCAAAGAGCTTATCCTCCTCAAGCACATCTGCCTCTGTCAGGTGATTTAACAGCGTGGATTTACCTGCGTTAGTATATCCTACTATCGCAACAACCGGTACTTTGTTTTTTTCACGCTTTGCCCTTGTGATATCTCTGTGCTTCTGAACCTCTTTCAGCTCTCTTCGAAGCTGTGCTATCCTGTCATTTATGAGACGGCGGTCCACCTCAAGCTTTTTCTCTCCGGGACCTCTTGTTCCTATTCCACCGCCAAGCCTTGACATGGACTTTCCCAGTCCCGACAAACGGCTTAATCTGTACTTGAGCTGAGCAAGCTCAACCTGTATCTTACCCTCACTTGTTGTGGCCCTTGATGCAAAAATATCAAGAATAACAAGTGTCCTGTCCATAACCTTTGTGTCAAGGTACGTCTCCAGATTCTTCTGCTGTGCCGGACTCAGCTCATCATCGCACACAATGCCTGTTGCCCCTGTACTCTCCACAAGCTCTGCAATCTCTGCCACCTTGCCGGTGCCGACATACGTGCCCGGATGAATTTTTTCTCTTCTTTGGATAAGTGTGCCTACAACTGTCGCACCTGCTGTCTTTACCAGCTCCGCAAGCTCTGAAAGTGAATCATCTGCATCATCACCGTCCTGCTCACTTACTCCGACGAGCACTACTCTCTCCTCAATATCCTCTATCTTAATAGTATCTGCCATAATCTATCTGGTCTCCAAAAACTGATATTCTCTTGCTGCATCCTCATCATCAGGATAATCCTTCATGTATTCCTCCATTTTGCTCTTTGCAGTGGCAAAATCTCCGGAATACTCATATGCTATAATCATAGCCTTTGTTATCTGCTGCTTGTTCGGTACACTTTCAAGTTCAAGTGCGTTCTGAAAATAAGTAATCGCAGTGTCATAGTTACCATTGTCCATCTGCGCCTGTCCCATATTCATCAGATCATACGAATCCGCCTCACCGCTGTCTAGGTATTTCTTAAAATACTTCTGCGAGCTGTCATTGTCGCCCTTCTTCTGATATACCTCACCCATATAGTAGTTTGCCTTGACAAGCTTCTCATCAATAGCCTTTTGCAGACTCTTTATTGCTGAATCATAATCTCCAAGCATGGTGTATATACGGCCTCTCTGCATATAGTCATCAGCAGTTTTTGCCTTAAGCTTTAAGGCATTATCCAGGTATTCCTTTCCCTGGTCATTCATGCCATACTTTGACAGGGTCTCATAAACGCCAAGATAGAGCTCATAATTATCATTATTCTCACTGAGCGCCGTCTTAAAATCCTTCAAGCCCTTGTCTGTATCATTCTTGGCAAAATATATACAGCCTCTCAGATAGTATGCGTCAGAATCCTTATCATAGTCGATAATAGCCGTATATGTATCAATTGCTCCATCCACGTCACCGCTTAAATACTGTGCCTTTGCCTTATAATAACATATGTCAAGCTCCTCTGCGCCCACTGAGCCAACCGACTGGTCCAGTGCCTTCTGAAAAGCATCGACCGCATCATCATAGCTGCCGTTCTCTATACAGTTGATGCCATACTGTCTGTACGCATCCTTGTCCTTTGCCTTGTCGTCGGAGCCACAGCCGGTAAGCATGCCTGCTGTGAGCACTACGGTAAGCGTGAGTGCCATAAATTTATTCTTTATCATAATAGTTCTCCATGTGTATATTCTTCCCCTTATTATATATGTATTTGCCAAACTTGTAAATCCCGCCCTTACATTTCTGCCAGGGAGCCTGCCGTCCCCTGCGCTTACGTCCCGTACTCTAGCAAAAAAAGAACCCCCGCGGGATGCACCCGCAGGAGTTCTTAAGCCCAATTTGTATTTAAAGGAGGAAGAAAAATTCTAAGCCTCTAAATGCCAGATTTCATCATTGTACTGCTTGATTGTTCTGTCAGAAGAGAAGAAACCAGCCTTGCTGATGTTGACAAGCATCTTCTTAGCCCAAGCCTTCTTATCCTCATAATCAGTGTAAGCCTTCTCTTTTGTCTTGCAGTAATCCTCAAAGTCAGGGAATGTCATGAACCAGTCTTTGTTGAGGAGCTCGTTGTAAAGTCTCTCTAAGTTCTCCTTAGAACCAACCTTCATCATCTCATCACTTACAAGAAAGTCAACAGCCTTCTTTAAGTCTGCATCCTTGTCATAGTAATCCTTAGAGCAGTAGTCGCCTCTCTCATATCTGTCGATAACAGTCTGTGAATCCTCACCGAATACATAGATGTTCTCATCACCGACAAGCTCAGCTATCTCTACGTTTGCTCCGTCACTTGTTCCAAGTGTAATAGCACCGTTAAGCATGAACTTCATGTTTCCTGTTCCAGATGCCTCCTTAGAAGCAAGAGAAATCTGCTCTGAAATATTTGCAGCCGGGAATAATTTCTCAGCTAATGTTACGTTGTAGTTCTCTACCATGAATACCTTAAGGTATGGACTTACCTCAGGATCATTGTTGATAATCTGCTGTAAGCAGAGGATTGCATGGATGATATCCTTTGCAATGATATATGCAGGAGCTGCCTTTGCACCGAAGAAGCACGTGATTGGTGTAGATGGCTTCTTGCCTGCCTTGATCTCAAAGTACTTACGGATGATGTAAAGCACGTTGAGCTGCTGTCTCTTGTACTCGTGAAGTCTCTTAACCTGGATATCAAAGATTGAATTGTCAGGTACGTCGAGATTCTGAGTCTTCTTTAAGTAAGAAGCAAGCTCTGTCTTCTTTGCGTTCTTGATATCAACAAGCTTTGTGAGAACAGTGTCATCATTGATGAAATTGCCAAGCTTCTCTAACTCGTTTGCATCCTTCTTCCAGCCTTCACCGATAAGCTCTGTGATGTATGCTGAAAGCTCCGGGTTACAAGACATTAACCAACGACGGAATGTGATACCGTTTGTCTTGTTGTTGAACTTCTCAGGATATAACTTGTAGAAGTTATTGAGCTCTGTATTCTTTAAAATCTCTGTGTGGAGGTATGCAACACCGTTTACAGAATATCCGAAATGAATATCCATGTGTGCCATGTGTACAAGACCGTCCTTGATGATGTATGTGCTCTCGTCAGCTACCTTTGCGCGAACCTTGTTGTCAAGCTCACGGATGATTGGCATAAGCTGTGGAACAGCCTTCTCCAAGAAGCTGATTGGCCATTTTTCAAGAGCCTCTGCAAGGATTGTGTGGTTAGTGTATGCACAAACCTTTGATACAATCTCAATAGCCTCATCCATCAGGATGCCCTTCTCCTGAAGGAGACGGATAAGCTCTGGAATAACCATTGATGGATGTGTATCGTTAATCTGAACTGCTGCATAATCAGCAAGGTCATGTAAATTAGAGCCCTTTGCCTCTGCCTCTGCAATGATAAGTCTTGCTGCGTTTGATACCATGAAATACTGCTGGTATACACGAAGGAGACGTCCTTTATCATCTGAATCATCAGGATATAAGAATAATGTAAGGTTCTTCTTGATATCATCCTTGTCGAAATCAATTGTGTCGCCTACGATTGACTCATCAACTGACTCGATGTCGAATAAGTGAAGCTTTGTTGTACGGTTGTTGTATCCAACTACGTCGATATCGTAAAGTCTTGACTGTACTGTGAATCCGCCAAAGCTTACAGGATATGTGATATCTGTCTTTGTAAGCCAGCTCTCCTTTGTAATCCATGGGTTTGGAGTCTCCTTCTGGAGATTGTTCTCAAATACCTGCTTGAATAATCCGTAGTGGTAGTTGAGGCCTACACCGTCTCCGTTGAGTCCGAGTGTTGCGATTGAATCTATGAAGCATGCTGCAAGACGTCCAAGTCCTCCATTTCCAAGTGAAGGCTCAAGCTCGATTTCCTCGATTTCAGCAAGTGACTTTCCGTTTTTCTCAAGAGTCTCTTTAACTTCATCGTAGATACCTAAGTTGATAAGGTTGTTTGATAAAAGCTTTCCGATAAGGAACTCTGCTGAGATATAGTAGAGCTTTTTCTTTCCTTTGTTTGAAACCTTTTTCTCTGCCTTGTCTTTTACAAGCTCAAGTAATGCGTAGTATACTTCCTCGTCTGTACTAACGCTGATTCCCTTCTGAAGCTTTGTTTCGATTTCCTGCATGATTGCCATTTTGATTTCCTCCCAAATCTGTTATCATGTATACACGCCAATGTGTCAAATTAACTAATTTTCATTTAGCGTGCTTAACTTCTTTGTGTCATTTGATGAATCAAGTATAATCCATTACACTGCATAATTCTTGCAATATACAGTCGAAAACTTGCACAATCCTATCATTTTTCGGTATTTTTAGTGGCTTTTCAAGAAATAATATGCTAAAATATCATCATGAATATATTAGAATATGAAAATTATCACGAAGACAAAACACATGTGGAGCTTACGTTCCCATACAATACCTACCTGTGCTCTATTCCTCTTGATTTTTCAGGAGTTCCGCTGCACTGGCACGACGACATGGAGCTTATATATATAAAGAAGGGCTGCGGTCATATATCTGTGGATTTTAAGGAGTACCATGTCACAGCGCCAAGCCTGGTGCTGATACTGCCGGGACAGCTTCACTCTATAGACCAATATATGGATGAATCGATGGAGTACGAAAATATCATATTTTCCCTGTCGATGCTGCTTCCCGGAAAGTACGATTACACCAAGGAGGATTTTCTTACACCTCTCTTAGCCGGCAGATTCACAGTTCCAACGGTTTTTACACCGGTGTATCCATACTACGAGGATGTCGTGGCTCCAATAGATGCATGCGATGAGATTTGCAAGACGATGCCGCAGGGCTATCAGCTTTATATAAAGAGCAAGCTCTACGAATTCTTTTTTGTGCTTGATAACCGTTGCCGTAATCTGACAAAGCCACTAAAAAGCAAAAAGACTCTTGATAAGATGAAGGTTGTGCTCAAATATGTGGAAAATAATTATGCCGACAAAATCTCCATTGCCGATATCGCTGATGTAGCCGGGTTTTCCGAGTCTCATTTTATGAGATATTTTAAAGAGACCATGGGCACATCGTTTGTTGACTATTTAAATGACTACCGCCTGACCATGGCTGCGAGACTTTTGCAAAGCTCAGACAGCTCGGTACTTTCTATTTCCGGTGAAGTGGGGTTTGAAAGCCTGTCATATTTTAACAGAGCCTTCAAAAAGCACTATGGCATGACACCTCTGCAGTACCGCAAGGGCAGTTGACACCACTCCAGACAGTTACAATACAATATTTCTTAAATAAACGATGGAAAATAATCATGAAAAAAAATACATACATAAAAATGACTGCCCCATTCCGTGAAAACAACAGGGCAGCCCGAAAGCTTGAATTAATCAATAAAATATGCACCTATTTAGTTTTTATCACATACCCTGTATACGTGCTGTATCTGTGCTTTACAGCCGGTCATATGCTTGCACTCTCAATCATTGCTCCGCTTGTCGGCTTTATTGCAGTATCGGTTTTCAGATATATCGTAAACAGACCACGCCCATACGAAAAATTTGATATGCCGCCTGTCATTACAAAGGATACCCACGGCAGGTCTTTTCCAAGCAGGCATGTTTTTTCTGCATTTATAATTGCATTTACCGTTTTAATATGCTCACCTGCTGCCTCGCCTTTATGGTTCATCGGCATTTTGCTTGCAGTCCTTGCAGCTATCATTGCCTGTGTCCGGGTGATATCAGGTGTGCACTTTATCAGCGATGTTGTCGGTGCTTTTGTTTTTGCAGCCATTGAAGCATATATAGTGACTGTTTTCTTTTTATAAATAGCTGTTAGTTGTTGTTTCCACCATCAACACTCTTTTTTATGGCATTTCCGGCATCATCTACGGCATCCTTTGCGCCGTCTATTACATCCTTGCCGGCATCACCTGCGCCGTCTATCACATTCTTACCGGCATCGCCCGCTCCGTCTATCACATCTTTTCCGGCATCGCCTGCTCCGTCTATCACATCCTTGCCGGCATTTCCGGCGCCATCTATGATATCCTTTCCGGCTTTACCGGCATCGTCGGCGGCAGAGCCACCTCTTTGTGTATTTTCAACCATTGAAGTGTCTGCCACATTACTATTGTTTCCACAGGCTGCAAAAGCGCTTGCAGCAGCGAGTATCAGGCAAAGTGCCAATAAATATTTCATTTTCTTCATTGTATCAGTCTCCTTTTCGTTTTGGAGATAGTATGGGCAATTTACTGTTAATTATGCATTATTCTGAAATTAATCAGCTTTTTAACTTAGGTTTCGTGATGAGTGCCGCAATATACGAAAAGATTAGTGCTGCCGACACTCCGACCGCACAAGCCTTAAAGCCACCATTAAACAAGCCAATAAAACCCTCGCTGTCCACTGCCTCCTTCACACCCTTCCACAGTACATTGCCAAAGCCCAAAAGCGGTACGTTGGCACCGGCGCCTGCCCACTTTGAAAATGGCCCGTATATGCCGACGGCGCCAAGAAGCGCTCCCGTGCACACGAGCATTACCATAATTCTGCCCGGCATGAGCTTTGTTTTTTCCATTAAAATCTGTACGATGGCGCAGATTATACCACCCACCACAAATGCTTTTACATAATCCATTATATCCTTACGCCTTTCTTCTATTTTTTGAACGTGCAGCCCATCCCCAAAAAACGGCACGTTCACACTATTATATATGTGAAGCCATCAGCTTCAAATTGAAGCTTCAAGCACCACACCATGTGCAATTCCCGGTACTGACTCGCCCTCGTTGAAGCTGACAGGCGAAAGAAGTGCTCCTGTCGGCACAAATAATATACGCTTCAATTCACCGCTTCTAAGCTTTGGCAGATAATATGCTGACAAAACAGTTGCCGAGCATGCACAGCCCGAACCACCTGAGCCTGTGTTCTGATTCGTTGCATCAAACATCTTCATGCCACAGTCCTCATGATTTTTGCTTATGTCCACGCCCTTTTGCCTGCACAGGTCAATCAGTATCTTCTGTCCGACGCTTCCAAGATCTCCTGTCACTATCCTATCGTAATAGGATGCCTCTCTTCCAAAATCACTTAGGTGATTTACTATCAGCTCACAGGCCGCAGGGGCCATTGCAGCGCCCATGTTCATGGCGTCCTTTATGCCATAATCCACCACAACTCCTGTCGTGATTCCCTCAATCTGCACCTTCTTTGATATACTATCTGCATTGTCACACCCAGTCCTTTCATTGTCACACCCGATCTGTGTCTCATTACCACCTGCTCCACTGCCCACAATAAATGCTGCACTTCCTGTGACTGTCCACGTCGCTGACACCGGTCTTTGATTGGCATACTGGTTAGGGAAGCGAAACTGCTTTTCGGCACTGCCGAAGTGGCTTGATGTCACTGCCACCGCATGCTTTGCATACCCTGCTGCCACAAATGCCGCGGCAAGCGAGAGCGACTCCCCGCATGTGGAGCATGCTCCATACACTCCAAACCACGGAATACGGAAGTTTTCCACACCAAATGTTGTGGCCATAGACTGTCCGAGCAGATCTCCTGCAAATACATAGTCCATGTCGGACGCATCCAGATGTGCTTTTCCAAGGGCCATTGTGAGTGCATCGCGCTGCATGGAGCTCTCTGCCTTTTCCCACGTGTTCTGCCCAAACCTGTCATCTTTTCCTACAATATCAAACAGACCTCCAAGCGGTCCGTCCGCCTCCTTTGTGCCTACAACCGAACTGCTTTCCAATATAAAAGGAGCCTCCGTAAAACGGAGACTCCACTTTCCCAATTTTTGCTGCATACCGACTCTCCTTACTCTTAATCTCATCAAATCATAGATTTAATTAATGTCAGTATGCACAAACATATAAAATATATTCATTCAGATATAACAGCTCTACTTGCCATCATATGACACAACTGCATCCACATCATACTTGCTAAGGAGCTTTCTGCCATTAAGACCTGCAAGCTCAATAAGGAAAAGCATCTTCACAACCTCTCCTCCAAGCTCCTCAACAAGCTCTGCTGCTGCCTGCATTGTGCCTCCTGTAGCGATAAGATCATCCACGAGAACCACCTTCTGACCGGGCTTTATAGAGTCCTTGTGCATCTCAATTGTTGCTGTGCCATACTCAAGGTCATATGTCTTTGATACAGTCTCACATGGCAGCTTGCCTGCTTTTCTCACCATAACAAACGGCTTATGAAGCGCATATGCTATCGGCATGCCAAAAACAAAGCCCCTTGATTCTGCTCCTGCTATCACATCAAAATCAAGTCCGTCAAGCCTCTTTATCATCTCGTCAATTGCAAGCTTTAATCCATCTGCATCCTGAATAACACTTGTCACATCGCGGAACATGATGCCCTTCTCCGGGAAATCCGGGATAGTTCTGATATAGTCCTTTACTGTTTTCATTGTATGTACCTTCCTTATATGTATTTAATATGTATTTGTAAATATATTTGTGACGCATTTGTCCTTTTGTATGCATTACCATTTTACTCTCTTGTGGCGCCATATGCAAATCAAAATCACTTCACCTTATGATACCCGTCTATGCACTCCACGACATCCACTATCTCTATCGTGCCGGCATGTGAATCAGCCACAAAGCGTATATCAAATCTGCCGTATCGCATGCCATAGATATAATCCTTGGCCTTGTTGTATGCAGCTCTTGGATCCTGTGCCAGAATATGCTCCACAGTAATGCGGGTATCTTCATCCATACAGCTTTTGAGTGCCTCATCGCGCCAGATAACATGCACTGTATCCCATCTGTGCTCTGCGGCAAAGCCATCTGATGCCTTAGGATGTGAGTCTGCATATGCCAGATACGGCTTTATATCATAGATTGGTGTTCCATCAAGCATATCTACACCTGACACATGAATTATGGGTCCCTTGCTGCTTTTGTACTCAACCTTATCAAGCCTTACAGAAGATAGTCCCATGCCGTTTGGGCGAAACGGCGAACGCGTGGCAAAAACACCTCTCTTTTCCCGGCCTCCAAGCCTGGGTGGTGTGACGAGCGGTGTGAATTTCTCCACTCTGTTTTCTGAAAAGCCCCATATAATCCACAAATGTGTGAACTCCTCTATTCCACGAAGCGCATCGGGATTTCTGTATTCGGGTTCAAATATTATCTGCCCTGCCGCCTCAGGTACGAGGCCGCTCTGCCTCGGAATGCCAAATTTCTCTCCAAATCCGGTGTGCATAATCGCAACCGGCTCTATAGTCTTCTCATACATATCTCTATACCAGTATTTTATTCAGTATATCATCCTCGAGCACAAGCTTCTTTGCCGCGTCGCGGTACTCCTTCTCATGCAGATATGTGTGCCTGAACGGCTTCATGGATGGCGCCATATCTATCGCATCCAGAAAATCCTGCTTTCTCATGCCAAGAGTGGCCGCATAGTCGAAAAAGCCTGTCCTTTTTAGCACTGTGCACACCCTTACATATCTGTGGTTCTGCACCACACTCATGATATAGGTTGCTATGCCGACCTGTATGCCATGAAGCTGTGGATGCTCAAGAATTTTGTCAAGCGCATGTGAAATGAGATGCTCACTGCCGCTGGTCGGCGCACTGCTTCCCGCTATCTCGTTTGCTATGCCGCTCATGGCAAGCGAATCCACAAGCTCCTTTAGGAAAAGCTCATCCTTTATGCTCTCATAAGGTGTACGCACAAAGCTGTTGACCGCCTTTTTAGCGACCATCACAGCGAAGTCATTGACCACACCTGCACCGTGCTTTTCCTCAAAAATCCAATCATATAGCGCTGTAATCTTTGACACCATATCACCGATGCCTGAATATATAAACTTCTCAGGGGCTGTGCGGATGACCTGTGTATCAACTATAATACCATGTGCAAGCTTTGCCGGAACCGATGTACGCTTGCCGTGCACCAAAAGTGATGCACTGGCGCTGGAAAAACCATCACTTGAGCTTGAGGTCGGCACACTGATAAATGGCAGATTTCTTAGAAAAGCTGCATATTTTCCTGCATCTATTACCTTTCCGCCGCCCACTGACACGACTGCCTTTGCCTTGTTTGGTATATCAAAAGCAAGGGTGATGATATCGTCTATCTCAACTGTATCAAGCTCACTGTACTCAAGCACGGTGATATCTGCATCCGAAAGTGACTTCATTATAGCATCTCCAAACATATCTATGAGACCGTTTCCCATAAAAATGACTACGCTCGTTAGCTCCTCACTCTTTAAATACTCTCCTATTTTGTTTAATGTTCCATTTCCCACCTTGAGGATTGATGGAATGGATATTGCTTTTCCTGTCTGCATTTTCATTCTCCTCTTTTTATTTAATATGCCGGACTATCATTGCTTTGCATCAAAAATTGTCGCACTGTAGCCCTGTTTTTTCTTGCTGTCATACATGGCGGTGTCTGCTCTTCTGTAGAGCTGGTCAAACGTGATACAATCCATTCCGTCATAAAAGCATGCGCCAAGACTGAGCAGTATATGCTTTCCATTCATCTCTGCTATATCAATATGCTCTATGTTTGAAAAAAGCCTGTCAAAAAAAGCTTCTGCCCGCTCTTTATCAAGCATCCCCGGTATAAATACCGCAAACTCATCCCCGCCCAGGCGAAGCACGACATCATCATCACGACATGATTTGCGCAGAGTATCAGCAATTGCTATTATCACCTTGTCACCTACCACATGTCCATAGGTATCGTTTATTGACTTAAACTTGTCACAGTCTAAAAGGCATAACAGACCGCACTGTTTGCGGACGAGATACTCTGTTATCTTATTCTCTCCGCTTCCGCGGTTGCGTATACCTGTCATGAGATCTGTCTGAGCCAGATACATGAGTCTGTTTTCACGCCGCTTTTCCTCGTCAATATTCTCCACGCAGTAAAGCACATGCCAAAGCCTGCCATCATCGTCATAGTCTACAGGAATAAACCTTTCACGGCACCAGCCCGATACCTTCCCCATAAGCTCATGTACTATGGTATTTTTTCCACGAAGTCTGTCCTCTACTGTAGTGATATCCACAAATTCAAGTGCCTCCTTGCGATGTGCCTTAGTACAGAACTCATTCATCACACTGTTTATATGCCCCGGGAAATCCTCATCTATCTTATACTCTCCCTCTTTCTGTGGCTTCACGCCCAAAAAGTGTGTAACCTCATCCAAAGTCTTTACTATATGGTATCTGTGTGTCTGCACATTTACCACTGCCATGGATATATAGATGCTTGAAAGCGATGAATAGCTGCTAAGCTTCGCTTCCTTATTCGACTTTGTGAAGGAATTGCGCAGCTTAAGCAATGATATAAGCAAGGTTCCTATCATATCTAGGAATGTGGTCAGTCCGAGAGTATCACTTTCCGGTGGATTATCCAAACCGAAAAAACCCTTTATCTCATCCTTGTAGCGGATTGGACATACCACCAGGTTTTTTACATTTTGTGCCTTTAACAGATTATAGGATTCCCTGTGCTCATCCTTTATCTGCTCTATATCTGTGATAATTATATTCTTCTCACTGCCAAAGGCCTGATACCACCATCCTATTATGTCCATATCGACATTCTGCAATTCATGTATCTCCGGCACTATTCCATCCGCACACCACTCATATGTATTGTTGGTGACATGCTTCTCATCACAATCCTCAAATATATATATGCGGTCAGAACCGATATGTTTTCCAAAAAATCTGATAAACTCATTAATCTGCTCATCCGGTGTATCATAATTGAGTGCAGATCTGAGTGCCTTATTTATGACAAGCTCGTATTTTATGATTGTCTTCATACCTGCTGCATCCTCGTATTGTTACTTGTAGAATAGTTATATTTCTTTTAAATAATATGATATGATGATCAAAAGGTATTTTGCCCCTTTAATCATAATATTATACCAAATTTTTTCAAAAATGCACATAAATCATGGTATTCTTACCATTATTTTTTTCTCTTTATTTTCAATCATCGTAAGCACAGGAATGTGCTTCTTTCTGAGTGCACGTATAACAGGATACGTCTCAAATACGTTTCCTTCCACATACACAGCCTCCGGTCTGTACTTCAAAATTCGTTTCACCTGCTCCTTTACATATGCCTTCCACTGTGGCTTCTCCATCAGTACCTCTGCATATGCTGTCTCGCTGTCAAGCTCTGTTAATTCAAGCTGTGGAACAGGCATTGCATCAACATGACAGATATGCACACCCTTTATTCCTCGTGCTTTTGCAACATTTATAAGCAGCTCGTCTGTCTGACTGTCACATGCCATGGCTGCAGTATCTCCTTTACTGCCATACCATACTATCACAGAGCTGTCCTTATGAAGAGAAAGCGCCTTTTCGCATGCCTTTACAGCTTCATCCTGCTCCTTAACAGTCATGATAAAGCCTCCCTTGTGACAGAATATCGCACCGGAAATTCCTGTAGCATTTACCAGCTCCTCACCTTCAAGCCCAAGCCACTCTGCCGGAAAAGAACACTTGTAATTCATCGAATATTCTCTTTTCTGCGGCTGTATACAAAAGCCACCTCTGTTTGACGGAAAAATAACAAACGCGATATCCGTCTCACTCAGTGCCTTCTGACACGGGATAAACTCAGGAAGCACAAGTATCCTGCTTGCCGGATCGTGCTTTGCAAGCACCTCCTCCACTCTCTTATCGGCTCTCTCATTGCCACGGTATCTCTCAAATTTGTTTTCCAGTATCATGCCTGCCACGCTTACCGCCTGAAAGAAAGCCTCATCGCTGCCACCTTCATAATCCCATGACGGGTTGAAATTGCCTATAAGTGTTGCAAGCTCGTTTTTCTCACCTGTATTGTCATTGTTGTCAAGAGGCTGGACAAATGACTCATCGAATTTTACCGCAAGCTCCTCACCTAGAATATCCTCTCCAACAGCCTCCCACAGCAGGCCAAATGCCGCATACGGCACACCGTTTTCCCTGATTCTGCTGTCCTTCTGATGATGGTCAAACTCACCACGCCCTATATCAAAAACTATTCCTGTGAAATCATCAGGCACACTGTTGCCCCTTGTTATGCTGATCTCAGGGTTTATATACAAAAGCAGGGCTGATGAGAACACATCATCTGCATGAAATTTGCCGCCATGTGTAAAGGCACAGGCATCCTTTTGTTTTATCTGCTCTATTAATCTGCTCATTTTTTAACCTCATATGTATTCTTTTACGTTGTGATACCTTATAACTCTTTAATCATAATTGTAATATTCCAAATGTCAATATAGTTGATGCTAAAACATCCGTTGACAGAATGTCTTTTCTGTATTACTGTATATAATACAAATAATACATTTATATCACTTACAAATTTTGTCAGATTACAGCCTGCTCATAAATATTGATGCATTTCAAACAGACTATCACATATAAACAGTAAGATACAGGAGGTTCACATGATAATAGAACTCGACATGTCAAGCAGTACCCCGATATATGTACAGCTTAGAAACCAGATTGTAAAGGGAATAGGCAAAGGCGCGCTAAAGACCGGCGAAAAGCTTCCAACCGTACGTCAGCTTGCAAGCGATGCCGGTGTTAACACAATGACGGTCAATAAAGCCTATCAGATTTTGAAAAATGAGGGATTTATCCGTACAGACAGACGGCTCGGCGCTTTTGTGTCCGAATCCATCGCAGATGATACCGATTTCACTGAAAAGTTGGAATCAGAGCTTGAGCTTTTAAGTGCTGAGGCCTGTCTCACCGGAATGAGCCGTGAGGAATTTTTATCAATGTGTGATAAAATGTATTCACAAATGAAACCATGTACCGCTTAGCAGAGGAGGCAGACTATGGAAATTATGATGTTTATTATCTTTATAATTACAAATCTTATTATCATACTATGTATGCAATTTGCGTACACACACGCCTATAAATATGAAAATGGCATGTATCTCAATGTACATATTCCATCATCTCACAAAGAAGATGCCGAAGTAACCGAAATCATCACCACCGGAAAATGCAAAATGAAACACTTTCAGATTGCCAATGTGATTATCTCCATTGCGATATGCTTTATTGTTTTTTTTAACATTGCCGTTTTTGTTCTGGTATATATTATCTGGATGTTTGCATATATCTTTGGAATTATTCATATTCCAAACGGCTCCCACCGGAAAATGTATGCTCTGAAAATACAAAAAGGATGGATAATAGAAGCCCAACGCAAAAAGGTTTATATCGACACCCGCGTTTCAGCAGAAGCCGGTGCCACGACAGTCAGCTATAAATGGCACGCACTCTTTTTAATTACTGAGCTTGCAGCATATATACCATACTTTATGCTTGGTGACACCCATTACAATATCCTTATGATTTCGCTGTTTTTGTGCTCTGTTTTAATATCCACACTTTCGCTGGTATTTCATGCTTTTATAAACAAAAGCGAGCGCCACGTATACAGCATGGATTCAAAGCTCAACCTTATTGTCAACAATACTATGAAAAAATATAAAAGTATCGCCATGCTTCTCCTAAGCGGACTAAACGCCGTCGCATGGATTTATGTAGCATTATACACAGGTATCACCGGAATACTTCCGGCATCATCCTATTATGTGTATATTTTCATTCAGTTAATAGCCGGTTTTGGATTTATTGTTCCAATTTATATGGGCTTAAACAGAAAGAAGGAACTGCTGTCTGCCAACACCTCACCAATAGATGTGGACGATGATGAATACTGGAAAACCGGCTACTACTATAATCCCGCCGACAAACATATTCTCATTGAAAACCGCATGCAGTCCGGCAACTACACGTTTAATTATGCTAAAAAAGGCGCGTGGATTTTCACAGGAATCACCTGTGCAATAACAGCCGGCTGTATCATCCTGGTGTTTGTCTGCATGCTTCCTTTGATTAATATACAGGAAAAAATCACTCTGACAAACAATAACCTTACTATTTCTGCCGGTGGCTATACAAGCGAGATTGATGTAAATGACATCACAGAGCTTAAGCTTCTGGACGAGCTGCCGTATGACAGTTTCCTGCGTACAAACGGAGCCTCTACCGACAGCTACGATATCGGCAGGTATGAAGGACGCACCCTTGGAAAATGCAGCCTGTATGTATTCGACGGATACTCTCCTATTCTCATGATAAAATCGGATGATACACTGGTGTTTGTTAATTCTAAGGAAGATGGTGAGATAGAGAGACTATACGTGGAATTATGTCAATAAATTGTCATTTCGCGATTAAACATTTGTTCTTTCTATGTTATACTGTAATCATGTAATTAAAAAGAAAGCAGGCAAAATCTATGAAAACACGACAAGAAGTATTAGACTACGGCTTATCATTTCCAAATACATATCAGGAAGCACCATTCCACGACCCAAACTGGCAGCTCATCCGCGTAAAGGACAGCAAAAAGGCTTTCCTGTGGACCTACGAACGCAATGGTTTTATCAACTTAAATGTCAAGGTATCTCCTGCCTGGCGAGACTTCTGGAGGGATGCCTTCCCATCGGTCATCCCCGGCTGGCACCAGAACAAGGACAACTGGAATACCATCATTCTCGATGGCAGCATACCGGATGATGCTATAAAAAACATGATTGCAGACAGCTATGACCTTGTCACCTATAATCCGACCCGGCTCATATATGAGGCTGTAAAAAAGATTCCAAAGGGTTGTGTTGCCACATATGCACAGGTTGCTGAGCTTGCAGGCAATAAAAAAATGTGCCGGGCTGTCGGCAATGCCCTGCACAAGAATCCCAATCCTGATAAAATTCCATGCTACAGAGTGGTAAATGCAAAGGGTGAGCTGTCAGGGGCATTTGCCTTCGGCGGAGCCGATGAACAGGCTAACCGTCTAAGAGCAGATGGCATTGAGGTCATAGACGGCAGGGTTGACCTTGATAAATATGGAATACGGATTGCAGATGATGTTATATATACAAAAACAACAGTGGAACCACTTACTTAAATAATGGTTCCACTGTTGTTTTTACGCATATATTCAATGATTGCAGCTACTATACTCTCTGCATTATCAAATTGTTTTTGAGCTTCTTCTTTCGATGCAATAAAAAAATCATCATAATCACTTTGCTCTCTTTTTTGCTTTAATCTTGCAAGATTTCTTCCTATTTCACGATCAAATATACCTGTTGCAACATAATTTTTATTAAAATATGTTATGATTTAAGGCGCACTTTTCCAGACTGCCTAAATATTTGAGCAGCTTACGGAAATTTAAACTGCCATGTCCCGGTAAAGCGCTGAGCCTTTGCCCTTTCGTGCGATCCCTTTGAAATATAAAAGGTACTTGTTTTATTAGAAGTCTTTGGTTTTCACTGGTCCTTGTATGGACAGTTTTCAAATTTATTTTTAGGAAAAGAAGATCTTACTTTTCTGGTACTTTTTACAATGGAAGAACTCTTAGGCTGATTTCCGGCAGGCCTTGGGTAGCTGTAATCCATAAAACTTCTAAAACAGCTCCCCAATACAGCCCAAAAGCTGGAAAAATTCTGGAAAAAAGTAGCTGAAACTGCTGAAATCCACAAAACAACTCCCCAAATCCAGCGAAACAGCCGGAAAAATTCCAGAAAAAGTAGCTGAAACTGCTGAAATCCACAAAACAGCTCCCTAACCACAGCGAAACAGCCGGAAAATTCCGGAAAAAAGTAGCTGAAACTGCTGAAATCCACAAAACAGCTCCCAAAACCCAGCCTGTTATTTATATTTACATGATCTTTTTTTGCTGGTCTTCACTGATCTGTAAAATCGTACCATCACGCAGAGTAAAATGAGAGAAGCTTATCTTACATATAAATCTGTAATTTACCGGCTCCATCCTTATTTTTCCCGGATGCTATATCGTCCCATAGCTCACTTCCGTCAGAAAAAACTTCTATATTCATTTTCGCACCATATTTCTGATAAATTAAATATATCTTAACATCAAACCCTATTAATACAAGAAATAGTTGCATCCTCTTATATATGCAGCTTCCGAAACTGCGCCGGTGTCATCCCGGTAAGTTTCTTGAACATGACGATAAAATGGCTGGCATCTGAGTATCCCACATCAGATGCTATATCCTGCACCTTGCGCCTGCTGTTTATAAGCAGTAATTCCTTGGCTTTATTGATACGGTAGTTTGTCAGGTACTCATACACCGAGCAGTTCATAAACTCCGTAAAAACACGCGATAGATATTGCTGCGATACAAATACACGATCGGCAAGCTCCTTGGCGCTGATATCGTCCATGTAGCTTTCTTCTATAGCATCTATAACAGGCTTTATAAAACGCACATAGCTTTGGTCATCACTGTCGTGTGTGTGATTAGACTGGTCTGAAAGCAAAAGCATGATGCCATAACAGTCGAGTGAGAGCATTTGCGTATCACTGGAGCGTTCCTTAAAGTCTTCTACTGCCCTGTTAATCGCTTCCGACACATCCATCCCCTTATTCTCATCAATCAGCCGGTATTCCTTTTCATCAAACATTTCCCTGAAGGCTGCCGCCATTGTCCCTGTAAAAGTGGCAAACTCTGTTTTCCAGGGCAGGCTATTGCCGGATGAGATGTTTTTATTGTGATAGGAGTGCGGCACGTTTGGAGCAATAAGAATCCCTTGCCCTTTTTGCAACTCAATCGTATGACTGTTTGACAAAATATTGTCTGAAACAGCCTGATTTCTGCTGTATACCGTTACCTCACCCACACCCTCCTTCGTCTGTAAATAATGGTACAGCGGATACCCCTCCGGGCGCGTCACGCTTTCCTGCTCCCAGTCATTACCGACAGAGTCGAATTGAAACGGTTCTCTTGCGAAATTGCTTCCAAAATAAATAGGCATGATTTCTCCTTTCAAAAACGGTTTAGTTTCAGAATGTTATATAATTTGGTTTATGATGTTATACTATTTTCCGTAAATCTATTATATGATTAGTGCATAAGGAAACACATTTATAGTTTAAGAATATCATAATATTGGGGTTAATACCATAACGGAGGAAAAAATGCAGTCAAAATTCAAAAGAATCCTTTTCGGAGGAGATTACAATCCAAACCAGTGGCCTAAGGAGGTCTGGGAGCAGGACATGGCATACTTTAAGGATGCCCATATCAACAGTGCCACAATCAACGTTTTTTCATGGGCTAAAATACAGCCGTCTGAGAATGAGTATAATTTCACAGAGCTTGACGAGATAGTTGATATGCTCTCAAATGAAAACTACGACATCGTCATGGCAACATCCACAGCAGCACTGCCTGCATGGATGGTCAAGAAATATCCTGAGACGATGAGCACCGACTACGAGGGACGCCATCATAAATTTGGAGCCAGACACAATTTCTGTCCGAACTCCCTGGTGTATCAGAAGTACGCAAAGGCTCTTGCGACAGAGCTTGCCAAACGCTATAGCTGCAATAAAAATATTTCTGTATGGCACATCAATAATGAGTACGGCGGATACTGCTACTGTGACAACTGCCAGAAGCAGTTTCGTGTATGGCTCAAGGATAAGTACAAGACTCTTGATGCCGTAAATGATGCCTGGAACACAGAGTTCTGGGGACACACCTTCTATGACTGGGATGAGATAGTCGTACCTAACGAGCTCAGCGAGGAGGCCTGGGGTGGCATGACAAGCTTTGCCGGAATATCAACAGACTACAGACGTTTTTACTCTGACAGCATGCTGAACTGCTATAAGCTGGAGCGCGATGCAGTAAAAGCTATCATTCCCTATGCACTTGTCACAACAAACCTGATGGGTACCTTCAAGGGCCTTGACTATTTCAAGTGGGCTAAGGAGATGGATATCGTGTCGTGGGATAATTACCCTGCATACGACACACCATGGAGCATGGTTGCGATGACTCACGATTTGATGCGAGGTCTTAAGGATGAGCCATTCATGCTCATGGAGCAGACTCCAAGCCAGCAGAACTGGCAGCACTACAATTCATTGAAGCGTCCGGGACAGATGCGTGCACAGAGCTATCAGACCATAGCCCACGGTGCAGACACTATCCAGTTCTTCCAGCTCAGACGAAGCAAGGGTGGCTGCGAGAAATTCCACGGTGCTGTAATAGCACATGTCGGAACAAACGACACAAGGGTATTTAAGGAGACTGCACAGCTTGGAAGGGAGCTTGAAAGCTTCGGCACAAGAACACTTGGCACACGTAATAAATCAGATGTGGGAATCATCTTCGACTGGGACAATTACTGGGCACTTGAGTACACAAGCGGACCTACACAGGACCTTAAATATGTTGACCAGATTCACCACTATTATGAGTATTTTTACAACAAAAATATCTCAGTCGATATGATTCCGGTTGACGGTGATTTTTCAAAATATAAGGTGATTGCCGCACCTGTTCTGTACATGGTAAAGGAAGGCATGAAGGAAAAGCTTGAGCAGTTTGTGAAAAACGGCGGTACTCTCATCACAACATTTATGAGTGGTATTGTGGACCAGTCTGACAACGTGCATCTGGGCGGATATCCGGGACCGCTTCGCGAGATGGCAGGTGTCTGGGTTGAGGAGATTGACGCGCTCGCACCGGAGCAGTCAAACACTGTAAGCTTTTCGGATGGAAAAGAATATAAATGCAATCTGCTGTGCGACCTGATGCACCCGGAAGGTGCAGAAGTACTCGCCACATATGAAAGCGATTTCTATGCAGGAATGCCTGCTGTCACAAAGAACATCTACGGAAAAGGCCATGTATACTATGTTGCCACACAGCTTGAGGCAGCCGGACTTGCAAGGGTGCTTGATGAAGCCACAAATGAAGTGTCTGTATCAGGTGTCATTGCTGAAGAGACAGGTCTTGAAATCACATGCCGCGAGAGCGAAAATACACGCTTTTACTTTGTGATGAATTTCACTGATGAAAAGCATACTCTCCCTGCAAGCCTTGCAGGAATGGTTGACCTGATCACCGGAGAAGCAGCTAAAGAGGGCGATGTGATGAATAAGTGGGATGTGAAGATACTTCAGGAGGCACTATAAGAGAGCCTTATGCATTAAAACATATAGTAAAGCCACACAAAAAGCCGCTGCATTTTTGTATCATTCACAACCGGCAAAATCCCGGGTTGTCCGTACACACCTTAGTGTGACAGACAACCCGGGATTTTAATTATTAAGCATAGCTATATTTTAATTGTAAATAGTATGCATCCATACCCTCATCTGATTAAGTCCGCGATTTCCCCACATATAATATGGTATAGCCCTTGCTATTACAGACTTTTGTCTCGGTGGCTTCTCAGAATACAACGCATCTGAGCTTTCAAGTCTCACTGCAGGAATATCTAAAAGAACCGCACCCTTTAATGTTCCCTCAGCTTCTGTTTCAATCTGTGCTTCATTAAGCCTTGACACATCTATCATCAGACTCTGCACATCATCATCATTGTCCACTCCTTCAAAAGCGTACACTACCGGACCTCTTTGCAAAGCTGCACATCCTATGTCCTCTCTTACCTTTGTATTGGCATATATTACACGGATATCCATATTGAAGCTGATTTCTATAACATCGTTATCATGCCATTTATTTTTTATATAGATATAGCCATTCCTATAAGAATAGAACAAATCTACATTTGTCTCATCATTCTCTTTTAACCTCATGCCATTGAGTGTCACATCAAAGCTCTTCAGATATCCCGGAATATGTATTGCAACAGCAAATTCATCGCCTGTCTTCGGCGTAATGCTGTATGAAACATGTCCCTTCCACGGATATTCACTGACAACCTTTATATCTGCTTTTTTAAGCCGAGCCTCCTGACCGATGAAAAGATGTGAATAGATTACATCATCATCCTCATCCCACGCATATCTGCCCAGAGATGTAACCATACGCACAAGATTCGGAGGACAGCATGCACATGTATACCAGCCCGGTCTTTCAGGAATGACATGCTTATAGCCAAATATTTCTCCCGATACTCCGGGATTTACCTCAAGCGGATTCACATAAAAAAATCTCTTTCCATCAAGCTGCATTCCACTTATAATTCCGTTGTATAATTCCCTCTCCATGACATCTGCGTATTTGCCGTTTTTGCTCATTTTAAGCATCTGCTTTGCAAAGAAAACAAGCCCTATCGATGCACAGGTCTCAGCGTATGCCATATCATTCGGCAGCTCATACTCCTTCGTAAAGGCCTCTCCCTCCACTGTTGAGCCTATACCTCCTGTTATATACATCTTCTTTTCTGTCATGTTATTCCACAGGCGCTCGCAGGCGGCAAAAAGCTTTTCATCGTGCTCCGTTGCTGCCAGATCTGCCATAGCTGTATACATATAGACAGCACGCACACTGTGTCCTACCGCTTCATCCTGTTCATAGATAGTTGCATGGCTCTGGTTATACTTTGTATCCTCAGGAATCATGCCAAAATGCTTCCAATCTCGCTTTGCGGCTTCCTCAGCAAAAAAAGCGGGATTTTTTCCCCTCTCCTCAAGAAAATATCTCGCCTGCTTTTTGTAGGCCTCATTTCCTGTTGCATGATACATGCGCATCAGACCTATTTCAACCTCCTGATGCCCCGGTATTCCGGGCAGCTTGTCAGGCCCGAATCTGTCTATGATGTGTCCCGCCATGCCTTCCATAACCTTAAGCAGCTTATCCTTGCCGGTAGCCTCATAATATGCGACAGCAGCCTCCATCATATGGCCTGCACAGTACAGCTCGTGACACTCAAGCAGATTCTGCCATCTGTGCTCAGGCTCTTTTATTGTGAAATATGTATTCAGATATCCATCCGGCTGCTGTGCTGCAGCGATAATATCTATAATGTCATCAGCTCTCTTTTCAAGCGCAGCATCAGGCTTTATTATCAGAGAATATGCCACTCCCTCAAGCCATTTTGCCACGTCACTGTCCTGAAAGACCATACCGTAAAACTCGCCCTGTGAAAGGCCTGCTGCAATCTTAAAATTCTCTATTGCATGACTTTTTTCCACTCCGGGCTGTCTGTCATTAAGCACGTCTTCCTGAAACGGAATGACAACATCTGTCACAAGCTCCTGCATATGTCCCCAAAACGGATCCTCTATTTTTATATTCTTTAAATCCATATTCTACTCTCTCCATATTATATAGCCGTTTTTATAACTTTTTTGCTGTGTGCCTTATTATAAAAGGTCAGCTTGCATATGTACGGTTTACCTCAAGCTCCCTTGCGATATCCTCCGGTGTCATGTATTTCTTGAACACACGCTCCAGACAATAATTTTTTATACATCCAAAACCTCCCGGAAACAGCACAACCAGCCATAGCATGTCCCTGCACCAGAACAGTATGAATAAAAATACTGCAACCAGCAAAATGGACCAGCCAAGATTTGCAAGCATCATGAAAAGTGATTTTTTAAGAGCCTCCTTTACCGTACACTCAAATCTGGCCATGTATGAAAACAGATAAAATGCCCATGCCAGTACAGCACCCGATAATACCAAAAAGAAATAGTACATCATTCCAAGATATGTTCCGGCCTTAAGCTGCTGTTTCATGAGCATGCAGTCTGCCACAAGAAAAGCTGCCGGTATAAGCCATGCAATAAAAGCAAGTGTTGATTTTTTTAAATTACTTTTAAAAGCTTTCCAGTATTCAACATAAGCATAGCTCTTTTTATTTCTTATACACTTATTTACAGTATAATAAACTGCCGTAGTTGATGCACCTATGGTAACAAGAGGGATGCTGGTGACAAACCAGAAAATCCCAAGAATAAGCATATCAACTGCATTATTTACTATAGATAAAATTTTGTTGTCGTAATTTAATCCCCGTGGCATATTATCTGTCCTTTCTTAATCTGAACAATTTTGTTTTAATACATAACTATTCAGAACCACTTGAGGAACAGGAAAACCTGCTTTTTATTCCCCGTGATTCTGAATAGCTGTTTTAATATTATTTCGATAATCTAAGTGTAACAACACTGCATGCCGGAAGAGTAACCTTCACACCTGTCTGTGTATTTTCATATGCTGTGAAATCCTTCTCATCCACTACCTCAGGTGCTTCAAAGGTATTGTGTGCATCCATGGCACCTTCGATGTATCTGGCCTCACTTACACTGTATTTGTCACCCTCATTTGTGAGCATAATATCAACATCCTCTGACGACTCAAGAGAATTGTTTGTAAGTGTGACTGTGATCACTCCATCCTTATCCTCTGATACAGACTCAAAAACCTTCGGAAGCTCATTCTTTCCTGAACCAACAGTAGCTCCTCCTACAAGAGAGCTGTCCAAAAGAGCTGCGCCCTGATGATGTCTCATCATATGGAATACATAATATGTAGGTGTCTTTATCATCTTATCGCCGTCTGTGAGCATTACAGACTGAAGCACATTTATAAGCTGTGCAATACATGCCATCTTCACACGATCGGAATGCTTGTTGAAAATGTTTAATGTCATACCTGCAACAAGTGCATCACGCATTGTGTTCTGCTGATATAAGAATCCCGGATTGGTACCAGGCTCCACATCTGACCAGATGCCCCACTCATCAACAATAAGACCTATATTCTTATCAGGATCATACTCATCCATTATAGCTCCATGACGATTGATGAGCTCCTCCATGAAATATCCTCTCTTAAGAGTCTGATAAAAAATATCCTCAGTAAACTTTGTCGCACTTCCCTTGATATTCCAGTCATCCTCTGTCTCCGGAAGTGTGTAATAATGAAGTGATAATCCATCCATCAGGCCATGGGATCTAGGCTCACAATGATCAAAGCATGTAGCCATCACCTTCTTTGTCCACTCATAGTCATCCACATTTGGACCACAGCAGATTTTATTGATTGGCTGATTGCCTGCATAATTTCTGACATAAGTCTGGTATCTGCGGTATTCATCTGCATAATGCTCAGGACGCATGTTTCCACCACATCCCCAGTTCTCATTTCCCACTCCGAAGTAGTCAATAGTCCATGGTTCTTCGTGTCCGTTTTCCTTACGCAAATCAGCCATAGGTGATACTCCGTTAAATGTGATGTACTCTACCCACTCACTCATCTCGCGTACTGTTCCGCTTCCTAAATTTCCGTTCACATATGTCTTACAGCCCAACTGTCTGCAAAGCTCAAAAAACTCATGTGTTCCGAAGCTGTTGTCCTCAACTACACCACCCCAGTGTGTGTTGATCATCTTTTTTCTCTTCTCTTTAGGACCGATTCCATCCATCCAGTGATACTCATCTGCAAAGCAGCCGCCCGGCCAGCGGAGCACAGGTATCTTCATTTCCTTTAATGCATCTACAACATCAGTACGCATGCCGTTTACGTTTGGTATATCTGAATTCTCCCCTACAAATAATCCCTCGTAGATACATCTTCCGAGATGCTCTGAAAAATGTCCATAAATCTCCGGAGCAATTGTGCTCTTTTTATTCTCATTATTTACAATAATTTTTGCCATAGTTTCTCCTTTATCTCTTATACATTTATCCTGCTCTGCCATTGTTGCACACATAAGTGCACTGATTGTTAATGTGTTTTGCTTATGCACATAATATACATGAGAGTAGCTGCAATGTCAATATTTATTTTAGATTATTTTAAACTATTTTACGCATTGTTTAATAATACCTAAAATTTTATTTTATTTTCGTTTTGAAACGCATGTAAGTTATACATATTGCACAATATATTTAAATTATTTTAAAACATGCTTCAATATAGCTTAAAACTATACAATAATATATTGACAACATAGGAGCTTATTCCTATAATTAAAACATGATTTACACACAAAAACTCGTTGTTAATTTTATAAAATATTTTAGGAGAATCTATATATGATACATATCACATCATTAGACGATGGTCTCGAACTGTTTAAAGCTCTCGGCTCTGATATTCGTATCCAGATTTTAAAAATTCTGCTCGAGAATAACCAGATGAGCATGAATCAGATTGCAAACGAGCTAAACATCAGCAATGGAGCTTTAACCGGACATATAAAAAAGCTTGAGGAGTGTGGACTTATCTCCGCCTCAAACGATTCATCCGGTCACGGCAACCAGAAGCTGTGTTCACTGATTCAGGATCGTATATTAGTAGAAATTGAAAAACCAATAGACTTAAGTAACGTATACAACACATCCATCAAGGTAGGGCAGTTTTCATCTCACAATATCTGTCCAACCTGTGGCCTGGCTACATCCTCATTTGTGATAGGAGAGCTCGATGACGTGCGTTACTTTGACCATCCTGACCATTTCAATGCAGACATTATGTGGTTCACAAAGGGCTATGTGGAATATGTAATTCCAAACCTCATTCCACGTAATCAGAAAATCACCCAGCTTTCACTCTCAGCCGAGATAAGTTCTGAGGCTCCGGGCACCGACAACGACTGGCCAAGTGATATAAGCTTTTACATAAATGACACTCTGGTCGGCACCTGGACCTCTCCCGGTGACTATGGAGATGTACGCGGAATGTTCACCCCTGAATGGTGGCCTCAGAACTGGAATCAATACGGTCTACTTAAGCTTTTAGTCATAAATCATAAAGGCACCTTCATAGACGGTCTTAAGATATCAGATATCACAACCTCTGAGCTAAAGCTTGACTACACAAGCACCATACGCTTCCGCATAGCTGTCGAGGAGGATTCTGCCCATGTCGGTGGACTCACAATATTCGGAAAAAGCTTCGGTAACTACGATCAGGACATTGTTGTATCCATCAATTATGCACCTCTTGACACTGAAAAAAACACTAAATAATAATAAAATGACTGCGGAAATCAAAACCGCAGTCATTTTGTTATTATTTTATTTGTACTACCACTTTTTATGAGGGCAGTGCGAAACGCCTGTAAGCGCCCGAAGCTCCACATAACAGCCGCATGCATTACAGGTTCCGGCATTTAGCCTGTCACACGCCTTGCACACTGCAAGCCTTGCCTCATACTCTTTTTCCGGCACTCTGTCCTCGCCCTTTATCGCATCAACATATTTTTTTATCATTGCTGCGTCGGCCTCTGCCATTTCTCTAAGCAGACACTTCTTACATATCAGTTTCATGTGATGTCCCCTTTCTTTTTGCCTTATCAGTTATACGAAAACACAGGTCGCCCAGCATTTATAGATTTAATATATCAGATAAAAACCTATAACACAATATATTTTAAATCTTATCAAATTATTTTACATTAATTAAAACATCAAAGTTTTTATATGTATACAAAATAGAAGAAAGGACAACCGTATCCCGGCTGTCCTTTCTTTTATTAGTTTATTATTATATTAGGGAAAATATGAAAAATGATAAAACCAAACTATTTTAAATACTTATAAAAAATCCTTCACTGATGCATAAATGCCATCTGCATCAAGTCCGTATTTTTTAAGCAAAGCTACAGCCGGACCTGACTCACCAAAGCAGTCCTGTATGCCTATTGTCTTTACCGGTGTTGGAGCCTTACGCGAAAGTGTCTCACATACCGCGGCTCCAAGTCCTCCTATTACAGAGTGCTCCTCCACGGTAACCACCCTGCCGCATTCCTTTGCTGCAGCTACAACAAGTTCCTCATCAAGAGGCTTGATAGTGTGTATATTTATGACCTTTGCATTTACGCCATCTGCTGCAAGCTTTTCTGCCGCTGCAAGTGACTCTGCCACGCACAGACCGGTAGCTATGATAGCTACATCCGTGCCCTCACGGAGTGTAACACCCTTTCCGATTTCAAATTTATAATCTGCATTGTCATTTATTATCGGTGTTGCAAGACGGCCAAACCTCATGTATACAGGGCCCTCATGCTCATAAGCTGCCTTTACGGCGGCTCTTGCCTCTATATCATCACTTGGGTTTATTACAACCATGCCTGGAATTGCTCTCATGAGTGCAATATCCTCGTTGCACTGGTGGGTGGCTCCATCCTCTCCTACCGAAATACCTGCGTGTGTCGCACCGATTTTTACATTAAGATGAGGATATCCAATAGAGTTTCTCACCTGCTCAAACGCACGACCTGCCGCAAACATGGCAAATGAACTGGCAAATGGCACCTTTCCCGTAGCCGCAAGTCCTGCAGCAATGCCCATCATGTTGCACTCTGCGATACCACAGTCTATGTGACGATCTGGAAATTCCTTTTTGAAGATGGCTGTCTGTGTGGCAGCCGCAAGATCAGCATCAAGAACATATACGTCATCGTGCTCCTTTGCAAGCTCTACAAGTGCATTTCCGTAGCTGACACGTGTGGCGATTTTCTTTACTTCTGACATAATGCTTCACCTTCCTTTCTCAGATCCTCCATGGCAACTGCATACTCCTCATCATTAGGAGCCTTGCCATGCCAGCCGACCTGATTTTCCATAAATGAAACACCCTTGCCCTTTACGGTATGTGCTATAATTGCCGTCGGCATACCCTTTGTATTTCTTGCCTCTTTAAATGCGTCAGCAATCTGATCCATGTCATTTCCATCCTTCAGATCAATCACATGGAAATTGAATGCCTTGAATTTCTCACCAATAGGATATGGTGAGCACACCTGATCCACTGGTCCATCAATCTGAAGTCCGTTGTTATCAACTATAACAACAAGGTTATCAAGCCTTCTGAAGCCCGCAAACATGGCAGCCTCCCAGACCTGTCCCTCCTGAATCTCGCCATCGCCGAGAAGTGTATATACTCTGTAATCATCATTTGTAAGCTTTGCAGAAAGTGCCATTCCTACCGCCGCAGAAATGCCCTGTCCGAGCGAACCGCTTGACATATCCACACCCGGGATATGCTTCATGTCAGGATGTCCCTGCAGATATGATCCCAGATGTCTGAGTGTTTTTAAATCCTCAACCGGAAAATAGCCTCTCTGCGCAAGTGTAGAGTAAAGTCCCGGAGCCGTGTGTCCCTTTGAAAGTACGAAACGGTCTCTATCCGGCTTTTTAGGATTCTTTGGATCAATGTTCATCTCCTCAAAATACAGATATGTAAATATATCTGCTGCAGAAAGTGAGCCGCCCGGATGTCCCGCCTTTGCAGAATGCACAGCCGTGACGATACCCTTCCTGACTTCATTTGCTGTAATCTGAAGCTCTAATTTGTTCATTTTGTTCTCCTGTTAAATCTATGACATGAAATAAAATATTTATACCTGTCTTTGGTTTATAATATCTAATCCCCAAATACAGCTCTGTAATCAGCCTGGAACTTCTCGATTCCCTGATCTGTAAGTGGATGCTTTGTCATCTGCTCGATAACCTTGTAAGGAATTGTTGCGATATCAGCTCCTGCAAGTGCACAGTCTGTGACATGAATCGGGTTTCTGATTGAAGCTGCAATAATCTCTGTATCATATCCATAGATATCAAAAATCTCTGAAATCTGTCTGATCAGCTCAATGCCCGGCTGGCTGATATCATCAAGTCTGCCAAGGAAAGGTGAAACATATGTAGCACCTGCATTTGCAGCAAGAATTGCCTGATTTGCTGAAAAAATAAGAGTAACGTTTGTCTTGATGCCCTCTGATGAAAGCACCTTGACAGCCTTAAGTCCCTCAACTGTCATAGGAATCTTAACTACCATGTTTGGATGAATAGCTGCGATTTCACGTCCTTCTTTTATCATACCCTCTGCATCAACTGTTGTGGCTTTTACCTCTCCGCTTATCGGTCCGTCAACGATAGATGTGATTTCTTTAATTACCTCGTTGAAGTCTCTGCCCTCTTTTGCGATGAGTGAAGGGTTTGTTGTAACTCCACAGATGACTCCCATATCGTTTGCTTTCTTAATGTCCTCGACATTTGCTGTATCTACGAAAAACTTCATTTAAAAATACCTCCGTCTTATATGATTTGCGTTTGCTTTTGTTTGCTGATATAAATATAACACTTCAAAGAAAAAAATGCAATAGCAAAAGTAAATAAAAGTAAAAATAAATATAATTAAATGTCATTAAATAAAAAAAAGCATAAGCAATCGAAAGCACTGGCTTTATTTACCTATTTGAGTTATTATATATTTATGCAATGCTTTGTGATAAAAATATGTACGCAAAAATACAACAGAAATCAAAAGAAAGAGGAAAATCTATGCTGCAATTAGAAAGACAACAAAAGATTCTCGATTATTTAAAAGAAAACCGCAAGGCCACCACCAATGAGCTCAGCGAGCTGCTTGGTGTATCGACCACGACAATAAGAACAGATTTAAACCAGATGGATAAGGAAAAGCTTCTGACAAAGACTCACGGCGGTGCTATCTACAAGGATAAAACCCATGACATGACTGATTTAACCTCGAGGGCCTACCTGTTCCATGACCGCGCCCTGGAAAACAAGGAAGCTAAAGAGGAGATTGCAAACGAGGCGATAAAGCTCGTAAGTGACCATATGTGTATATTCCTTGATGCCAGCTCCACAGCCTACACTCTCGGCATGAAGCTTTCAGGCTTTACAGAGCTGACCGTCATCACCAATGGCATCAATCTGGCTTTAGAGCTAAAGGATATCCCGGGTGTCACAGTCATCCTGACAGGCGGTATCGTAACCAGCGCATCCGCTTCCATAGAAGGACTGCTTGGCGCTGATTTACTCAAAAAGATACACACAGATATCGCGTTCGTGTCAGCAAGAGGCTTCTCTGTAGAAGACGGACTGACTGATTTCAGTATATACGAGGCTGATTTAAAGCACATGTGTATCAAGGCCTCCGCTAAAACTGTGGCTCTTGTAGACCACACCAAGTTTGATACCACATCCATATCAAGCTATGCATCGCTTGATGACATCAATATGGTAATCACCGACTCCGGTATCTCACCTGAGACAGCAGATATATATGAGAAGGCAGGCACTGATATTGTTATATCCGGAATATAAATGGACAATATGGCCATATAAAAATATAAGTACAAATATAACTATAAATATAACTATAAATATAACTGTATATATAGATCCATTAAAAATGACACGCAACGTTTTACGCTGCGTGTCATTTTATAGTTGTCTTATACGCTTAAAGCATCAGACTATCTTATATGCATTTCTGCCATTTTCCTTCACATCATTGAGCACTTCATCCACCGTCTTGAACAGCTTTGAAAACTCATCCGGCACCTTTACATCCGGGGCGGTAACATATGCCTGTGATACAGTCAGATACTCATCCACCTTAGAGCTCTCATGAAGTATCTGTTTTTTGGCAAGCTCAAGTCTTATATGCTCAGCTATATTTTTAATGATATCCTCATCCGTTTCCTGCAGGATTATGTAGAATTCATCACCATAGAAATGATACCCCATTCCATTATCTCTGACGCTCTCATTTATTATGGATGACACTTCTTTTAGCACTGCATCACCGGTGACTCTGCCACTGTTTTTGTTAAATGACTTGAAGAAATCTATATCCACTACTCCAAACGTGATTCCTGCACCATCTGAATCCTGATTTTTGCTCACAAGCTTTTCAAAATCGTTTCGCATCTTGAACTTATTGCCCATGCCTGTAAGCATATCTGTGTAGTTGAGTCTGACTGCCTTACGGCGCTCATACTCAGTCTCCTGAAGCTGAAGCTTAAGGTCTATTGTATCACCAAGACGCTTTATCTGCTCCTTCACCTGCATAGAGTGGAGATTTGCGTAATATACGCACAGCTTGTTGTATGCCTCTGTATCACCCATGGCTCTCTCATATTTCATCCACATCTTGACACAGGTCTTCTGGAAAAACAGATTTTGCGTATCAGTGGCAAATCTTTCATACTCCACAATAACCTTTTTCCATGCATCGAACTCCCCCATATTCATAAATAGATTGCAAAGACTTAGTATCTCAAGCACATAATCGGCAGAATCGATATTGTTTATCGCACCCTCAACCAGCTCTTCCACATGATCTCTGACCTCATCCTCATTTCCCATCTTCCATAGCAGATGTGCCTGTGACATGTCTATCAGAAATCTGTTTTTATCACTGCCAGCTATATCATTAAGGAGTATCGCGTCAGAAAGATGCTTTTCTGCCTTTTCAAACTCATTAATTCCTGTGTATGATATGCACAGATTCAGATGAAGCATGAGAAGCTCCTGATAATAGCTATCCCTCTCTCCATGCAGTGGTGGCTTGCACAGCTCCAGTGCTTCGTTAAAATATCTGATAGCCTTTTCATACAATCCAAGCTCCATATAGAGTGAGCCTATATTATTGTTAACAAGCATTATTATCTCTGTTGAGCCCTGCTCCACAGCTACATCCATAGCCTCCAGGTAGCAGTCAATCGACATGCTTACATCTCCAATAGATGCATATATGACTCCCATAAGATTGACAGTCTTTGCCATCTGCTCATATGCGCCACAGCTCTTATAAAGACCGGCTGTCTCCTGTGCCTTCTTCTCTGCCAAAAAAAGCTTATTCTCGCCAAATAAGGCTGCTGCCTCATCCATACATCTGTCTGCCTTTTGCAATATACCCATAAAAACCCTCCTATAGATGACAATACAATCTATTTCTCAGCAAGATACTGCTTATATCCAACCTGTTTCAGTTTCGCATCCTTTGCTACAACCTGAGCCTTCATATCTGCTGTATACTTTTTGATTTTCTCAAGGATTGCATCATCACCTGCTGCGAGTATCTTTGCTGCAAGTATTGCTGCATTTTTCGCACCGTCAATTGCAACTGTGGCAACAGGCACTCCAGGTGGCATCTGCATGATTGAGAACACTGCATCCATTCCATCCAGATTCTTTCCTGAAAGCGGTACTCCGATAACAGGAAGTGCAAAAAGCGCTGCACACATTCCCGGAAGTGCTGCTGCCATTCCAGCTCCTGCTATTATTACCTTTACATCTCTATCACAAGCGCCTCTTGTCCACTCAATAAGCTCATCCGGCTCACGGTGTGCCGAGATGATGGTGAGCTCATACTCTATGCCGAGCTCTTCAAGCATATCTGCAGCCTTACTCATCACCTTTAAATCTGAGTCGCTGCCCATAACTATTCCAACCTTTGCCATTTTATCCTCCTTATATGTCTAACAATTATTTACTTTCTGCATCAAGCGTATCGAGCGGTTTGTTCAACGCTTCTACGCCCTCAAGCACAAATCTGCCATCTCTTATTATATCACATGTTGAGCCATCGTGTCGAATAACTGTGATGGCTCCAAGCTCATCATATGGTATTGTGATATCCGTGTGGCAGTTGAAATATGCCTTTGATATATCATCTTTCCTGCGGATGGAAACTGAATTGTCCCTGGCAATGATTGCTTTTCCGTCAGGGTTGTATGTCATATTGTCCTCATCGTATGTGTAGCAGGTATCACCCACCGCAAAGTGCGGTCCTGTCTTCTCTGCTATGAGAATAGGCATCTTTGCCGCGATATCGTATACTCTCGCCATACGATAGGCTGTCGTATTGGTGCCTATGGCAAACTCACCCATAGGCAGTGTGTCGTGATGGAAAAGCACATTGTCTGATATATACTTTCTGTTTTCTTCCTCATCCTCAAAATTGGTGCATGTATATTTATCAATCATGCCATCCTTAAAGTCGATTTCCAGATTAAGGAAATTAAGCTCATTGAGATATACCTGACTGACATGCAGCTTGCCGTTTGTACCCTCTAACACCGGTGAAGTAAACACCTCTCCGACAGGGATATTTACATCAGCCACACAGTTTTCAAAAGCCGTCTCCTTTGAAGGCTCCTTAAGCTCATGAATCTTGACATACAAATCTGTCCTGTTGCCGTTTGTACCGACGATATGCACCCTGTCTGCTGTATCGAGCACATCTATGATTTTCTGCTGCATATCTCTGTAGAGTGCATAATCAAGAGTATTAATCTTTACAGTCTCAGTAAAAATTTCCTTATAATCAGGTCCGATTGCAGCACACGGATAGGCAATAATCGTAAAGCTTCTGTCCTCGCTGTGGATATAGCTGTTCATATACTGTGAGCGCACGCTTGTCATATGGACTGCAAGCTTCTGCTGCTCATCATTAAAGTGCGCAGCCTCCTTCTTTGAAACCGGAGCAAACGGCTCCTCTCCAAATATCTCTATGACAGCCGGTCCTCCACATTTGCATGCTACATCCTTCATTCTCTCAAGTGCATTGTGCATGCACTCAAGACGATACTCCACATATGCCTTGTCAAGCCACAGTGCCATATCCTCCTTGTGGTCATAGTCAAACTGCTTATTGACCGATGTGGAAAATGGTCTCATGGCAGGCTTCATACCCATTTTCTCAAAATTCTTTAATGCTGCTCTTATCATACGCTCAAAGCCAAGCGGATAAAGCACCTGAACCACCGACTTCTTTGAGATATCCTTGTTGCAGGTAATAAAGCCAATGCGGTATCCTTCTGTATAGGTATCTGCCATGGCCTGTATCTCCTCATCTGAAAATGAAGCCAGATGCGCTCTGCCGGCGCGCTCATTCTCTCCGACATACAGTCCGTAAGAATACAGATAATCATCATTTGACAAATCTGCCTCATTTACAAGCTCTGTATAGTAATCATAAGCCGGGTCAAGGAGTGCTCTGTTGTCATCCTCTGCAAATATCTCCTCATAATCATGCATGAACGAATATATACATCCCCTTATCTCATCAGGACTCAGCTCATTGGCATTCTCAAAATAATTGTAAAGCTCTACAATAAGCTCTGCATAAATGCAGAGATATTTTATATCCCCCTGATAGATATGTGTAATGCTTCCGGCAATTTTTGCATATACAGCCGATAAAAGCTGACCATACTCATCTCCGAGCACCTTTACGGCGTATGCCGGGTTGGCATAGCTTTTCTCGTAATTTTCTTTATCAAACTGTGAATAGAATAAATCGTTAAATTCCTTATCTGCGCTATGGTTTTTAATAGTGTTGATGCACTTTGCCACACTTGTGAAATAATCTGCAAAAGCCGGCTCTATCGCAGGCTCTCTGACAATCTGCTCTATCCGCTCCTCCACAAGCTCTAATCGCTCTGCGTAAAGCTCATTGGAGAGCTCATAAATCTCTTTATAACTCATATATCCCTATAATCTTTCTATTTTATAATTCAAATATTCATGACAGTTTTTATCGCACTATTGATATAATATGTGCTAAATAATAAAGCCGGCAGCATACGTCCCACCCCAGCTGAGCACCGCTATAAGTGCAAAAAACACTGCCAATCGTGGAAATGTCATGAATGATTCCTCATCAAAGAGGCTTCTGATGGCAAACCCGAAATCTGCCAGAGATATGCCAAGCATCAGTATACCGGCACTGCCATAGTACATAGACAGATTGCCATCTCCTCTGAATGCCGCATTCAAAAAAACTATATATACAATCTCTATGAGGATAGCCACAACAAGTGCAGCTATCCCCCTCTTAGATTGCTTCTTTTCCGTAAACTTATACCTGTTACGTTTTCTTCTGCCAAGCAATTTATATTCTCCTATTTGCAGCCGTACTGCTTATAGTACTCATCTATAGCTGCTTTGATTGTGTCATCAATGACTACTCTGCCATCATGCTCTCTGTTGTAGAGATACTCTGTGACCTCTTCCATTGTAACGATTGCCCTGCCCTCAAAGCCGTACTTCTCATGAATCTCATCGAGCGCGCTTACCTTGCCGCCCTGTCCGACTTCCATTCTGTTAAGGCTCACCATAAGGCCTACGATTGTAACATCAGCAGCCTCTCTTACCTTTGGAACTGTCTCCTCCATTGATTTGCCGGATGTGGTGACATCCTCTATCATGACTACTCTGTCGCCATCCTTAAGCTTGCTTCCAAGGAAGCCTCCCTTGTCTGCACCGTGATCCTTTGCCTCTTTTCTGTCTGAGCAGTAGCGCACTTCTTTGCCATAGAGCTCATGGTATGCGATAGCTGTTACCACTGCAAGCGGAATTCCCTTGTATGCAGGTCCGAATAATACATCAAAGTCATCTCCGTAGTTAGCATGGATAGCCTTTGCGTAGTACTCTCCGAGTCTCTTAAGCTGTGAGCCTGTCACATATGCTCCCGCATTCATGAAAAATGGTGATTTACGGCCGCTCTTTAATGTGAAATCACCAAATTTCAGCACGTCACTCTCCACCATAAAGTCTATAAATTCCTGCTTATACTGTTCCATTTTATCTTAAAACCTCCTGTTTATAAGGCTTTCACGCCTTTATTATTGTCTCAAATTGCTTTACTACACACTTTTTACACACTTTACACCGCTTCCATCTTCCTCATCTCGTCAAACAAGGTATCATCTGTTACGTGACAATACAAATCCATTGTCAGCTGTAAGGAGCCATGTCCGAGAAGCTTCTGCACGCTCTTAGGCTGCATTCCGTTCTCGATTGCCCTTGTTGCAAAGGTGTGACGGAAACAATGAGGAGAGAACCTCTCAAATTCCGGGTGTTCCTTCTGAATTCGTCTCGTTGTTACATCCATACATTCCTGTACGATGAACTGCTGTGTAGGTCGATTGTTTCTGGTTACGAAAACCAGATTCTTGTATTCGTCCTGTGCTGTTTGTGCGTTCTTAAGCAGAATCTCCTGCCCGCGAACTCTTTGTTTTTTCAGAGCTTCCATAGCTCTTGTTGTTAAGGGAATGGTTCGCTTGCTGTTATGCGTCTTGGTATCATGCCATTCAAAGACATATTTGCCATCCTTGCGGAAATAGCATAAGGAACGTCTGACGTGTACAACCTTCTTTTCAAAGTCTACATCAGACCACTGAAGCCCCATCAACTCACCAATACGCATTCCTGTGTCGATTGCCACTACATATAAATTGTAGTAGAATGTGTCCTTCGCATAGCTAAAAAAAAGCTCCGTTTCACCTACCGTTAATACTCTACGTTCTTTCTTAACCTCTTTAGAAATCACAGTATTGATCTGCTTAGCAGAATTTTTGATAAGTAAATCAGAGTCTATTGCTTTCTCCAGCATATCGACCAGTATCTTTTTCGAATTCTTACGCTCATTGTCTGTTTCCAGTTCGTTAATCGCCTGCTGCATAATCAGTAAATTCAAGGATGTGAGTTTTCTCCATCCCAGAGCCTTCTGTATTCTGCGATAATGACCTGCGTATGTCTCCTTGGTGGAGTCTCTGCAATTCTTCTTGCAGGTATCCATCCAGATTTCATACCATTCGTCAAGCGTTACGTCCTTCGCAACAACATTGAGTGCCTTTTCATCCTCATACTGTTCGTTTCTAAGCTTCTGTCTTACCTCATTCAGCGTCTTTGCGTAAACCGTCTGCTTCTTGCCAAAACGATTCACGAATCTTCCCTGATAAAGACCATCCTTTCTCTGTGATAAGCCTTTACCTAATTCTTTACCATTAAGGGATTTACCCATTTATGCCTCCTTCCTAAGTGTAGAATAGGAAGGATTCCAAATATCGTCCCTATTCTACCATAAAACCTTACAATTATCAATCCGTTTCAAAAATTGAATTCTCATTTTGAAACTCCTCCGTGTTCTTATTTATGAAAGAATCTGATTCAGTAACCAGTGGTCTAATCTGCCCTTATGAGCATATAGTCTGTTACCGATTCTTACCGTGAAACCATTGGCCGGATTGGAAAGCAATTCTCTTGCTTTCGTCTGTCCAATACCAAGGTACTCACACATTTCCTTTACATTTAATAACGCTCTTGTATCAAGTTCTGTTTTCATGGTAGTCCTGCCTCCTCTCGTAATATTCTCATTAACCACCTTCTTTCCTACCCGCAATAAGCGGTTCCTAAAGTAAGATTGTTCCAGTACTCTTAGTTTGGTTTTCTACGTATCCACTGTCTGGATTCTTTAGCACCGATTTCTCACTACTGAAACCTGCCTGTGGGCCTCTCCTGCGCGAGATCATCTCCCACCCTTGACGGAAGTGTCTGTTCTTTGCTCCGCTTAAATTGCTTTAAGTATCATCGCAAAGTCCGTTGACTGTGAATACAACTCATGAAGTTTTCAATGTACAGTTAAAACATTTCGATATTCTTGTAGAACATAAGTTTGTTTTGTGTTATGATTGTTGTAGCCGATTTGCTTCATTTCTGATGCCGCCCGGCTACGTTTTGTAAGTTAATTGTAGTAAAATATAGAGAATAAAATAATTGACGGTCACTTGACCGCGACTTGACATAGAAACTTTTCAAAGAATGAAAATATAGAAAGACAGATAAGATAGATAGCGGGATTGATAAATCCTCTCTGAAAGGAGCACACAGATGAGAAACAGACTGACCTTCGCCAATGTGATTGGTGTATTATTGGAAAATAAAAAGAAAACCTACCCGCAGCACCAGCTTGTACGCAGTCTGTTCTCTGCATATCTGGATGATACTCTGACAGCTTCGGAATTAATCGCAGATGACACGACGATGTACAGCCGCTGGTGCAATGGCGCCCGCCCGATTCCTATAGATATCCTAAAGACTTATGAAGATGAGGATGAATGGGATACGATGGAGGATGATTTCAGAGATAAGATTATTCCGAACCTGTTGAACGAAGCACAGGCTCGAATCCAGATGGAGGAATTGATTACAGACAGTATAAAAACCATCGGGCAGGAAATGGCTGATGCACTGATTCAGGAGCCGGATAATGCAGCCTTTTTCTGCTCTGTGGTAAGATATGCGATTTTGAATGACCATAGCACAGGTGCGCTCTATTCTCCCGACCTTTCGGAAGTGATTCTTTGCAATAAGCTTCCCTCCTGCAATCAGGCATTCATTGGACGAAAGGATGAGATAAAAGCAATCGCATCCCATCTTTCCAATCAATCCGTCTTATTCATTACTGGTATGGCAGGCATTGGAAAAAGCGAAGTTGCCAAAGCCTATGCACAGACGAACCGTAAAAAGTACACCAATATCATTTATCTGTATTACACCGGTGATTTGAGAAAAGACATCGCAAACCTTACATTTGCAGATGATTCCGTAGAAATGAATGAGGAAGTCCGTTTTCAGAATCACTATAAGGTGATGCAGAGACTCCACACAGATACACTGCTGATTCTGGACAACTTCAATGTGCTTCCAAAGGACGAACCCTTCTTAAAGGAACTGATGAAGAATGATATGCAGCTATTGATTACCAGCAGATGCAAACTTAAGAATTATGATTCTATAGAAATAAAGGAATTGGATAAAGAAAAAGAACTGACAGAACTGTTCTACAAGCATTGTCCTTCTGCAAAACGTGATCCGGACAGTGTGTCTGCCATTATAGAAGAAGTGAACTGTCATACCCTGACTGTCTGCATGGCTGCTCTTACCTTAGAAGCCAGCGGCATGGAACCGGAAGAATTGTTACAGGAGCTGCGTTCCTGCGGTATCGGGCAGAACATGGAAGAAATCGAGGTATTCAAGGATGATGAATTCTCCTATGCCAGTATGATAGGACACCTTCGCATGTTGATGAAGCTTAATAGATTAAATGAGGACAGTATTGATATCCTCCGTAACCTCTCACTCCTGCCGGTATCAGGAGTTTATAAAAGTGCGTTCAAAATGTGGCTGGAACTGGATTCTCTCAAAAATGTTAATGAGCTGATACGCTATGGCATTATCAGTGAAGATACCGAAAATAAGACGATTGCACTCCATCCTCTCATTCAGGAAGTGGCAATCGCAGAGACCATTCCAACCGTATCAGACTGCCATGTGATGTTAAATCACCTGCATTTGATTTGCCTTGCTCACGGTCTGGATGTAAAAAGACCGGTGACTGTCATGGAATGTCTGAAAAGCATCAACAGACACATCATCCTAGATAACAGGGCTTACTATCTACTGTTCTTACAGGATATGTACCCTTACTTTGACAAATATCTGGATACCGATTATCTGTCGGAGCTGGTAGAACGTATAGAATATGTGATGAATCTTATGAATGATTCGGGCAAGTCGGATGAAACGAGTAAATCGTATAATTCAGATAAATCAGGCACACCAGATATTACGCAAGAAACCAACCACATTTCTGCCTGTGACAAAGCATTATTATTAGATTACAAAGCACAGCTTCTGTTCCCACGCAAGGAATATGATAATGCCATTAAGAAATATAAAAAGGCGATTGCCCTCATGGAAAATTACCATAAGACCAATACTGCGGATGCCCGTTCCGCCAATCTGCTTTCAAACCTGCACAACAACCTCTCTACAGCTTATCTGTTCCGGAAGAAACTGGAAGAAGCCGTATCAGAACTCAAGACAGCTTTCACAGTACGCAGGGAATATGCCAGTCTTGGATTGATAGAGAATAATGATACCCTGCAGCAGACACTCTCACTTGCTAACATGCTGGTGCAGAATAAGGAATATGATTCTGCTCTGGAAATTATTGATTTCTGTGAATCCACCATTGATGAAGTTATGGGTAGAAATAACCTTGATTATGGTATGTGCGAGTTCTATCGTGGTGTCATTGCTTATACCCGTTCTCAGCCTGTGATAGCAGAACAGCACCTGCTTAACGCAGATGCCGTCTTTCATGCTGTTATGAACGAGAACCCTGATAATGATTATTCCAAAAGTACTGCTCGTTATTTGTATAGTTTGTATATGAGATGGGGAAAGAAAGAGCTTGCGGAGCAATATAAAAAAATACTAATCAGCACGCATTAGGTATTGCCATAACAATGATACATATAGTCAGAACACACCCAAATATCAGCATAACGGGTAACGAGGTCATAGAAAACTTGTAGGCTCGGCTGCTGTCCTTTGTTATCGATATTCGCAAGATAGCGCGGGGAGATATATAACTCGTCGCTTACTTTTTTGCGACTTTCTCCGTATTCGTTTCTCGCGGCTTTAATGGCAGCCCCGAAAGCCTTAAAATCATATATTGATACTGGTCTTTTTGCTATAATCATTCACCCTATTACATTTTACTGTTCCCCTTTCTTCTTGGATATGTCTACGTAGTTCTATCAGTTAGCCAAAATAATTCATATATATATATGTTGACAACAAGCTGCTTTTGTATATAATATTATATAAAAGGGGGGGAATGTTTATGTTACATAGCATGCGTATTCGATAAGCATTGAAATCAAAAA